>Ga0099825_1006122_pt1 | contig 15181 bp, 8 predicted proteins | sample SiratroredBW_FD_76838 | JGI IMG/M metagenome (GOLD analysis project Ga0099825, IMG submission 76838) | Root nodule microbial communities of legume samples collected from California, USA - Siratro red BW | ecosystem: Host-associated > Plants > Roots > Nodule | place: USA: California | collected... | reverse complement strand
TTATTGATCTATTCAATTTATAAAAAAAACATTATTATTATTATTATTATTAATATTATTAATTAGTGAAGATCACAAAAGATAATTCATGCTCACGAAACACTTCAAACAAAAACATGTATTATCTTTTAAGAAAAAAAATGGTTCATGTTGTCTCAACTTTAAAACTTTTGTTTTTTATTTTTTATTTAGATTATACATTTTGTGTTATAAAAATTTTATTATACATTGTATGATTATAATACAGTTTTTTATTCAAAATTGTGCTTTTTAAATACAAAAATATTGATGTTTCAGTGTATAATCCAATACATTATAAATTATTTTTAAAATATAAAATTGATATTTTAGTTTTTAATTGAATAATCTGAAAAAAATTTGAATTATATAATTCATAACTGAAACTGAAAAAAACTAAACAAAAGGGTAAAACTAGAATGTCAAATTTTATGGAAGTACAACTTTAAAATACTGGGATGCCAAATGCAACTGGTTGGAGTAAATGGGTCCACATGCATGTTAGCCCAAATGGTTACTTCTTTTACTGCAAAATTTCTTCTTGTATTACTGAGATGTAAAAAAATTTTAAATTGTTTAAATAATAATTTATATCTTATGTTAATCAGTATAATTTAAAACATATTTTTATATATGAAAATTTGGATGAAAATTCAAATATATATATATATATATATATATTTTAAATTATATAATTTAAAAATATATTTCAGATTATATAATTTAAAATTTATAATTATGTTTTCATAGGTGTACTCTTGAATAAAATTTCATATTATGTATTTTATAATGCATTTTTCTTTTCAAAATTACATTTCACATTATATAATCTATAAATTATTGTAAAGTATACTGTCTGGAATAATTATATGTTATTTCACATTAGATATTCCAAAAACGATTTTCACAATCCCATAAGACTCTCATATTCCACCATATGGAAACAACTTCAAAATTAATTTTAGATACAAAATTGCCCAAATCCTTTTAAGAAAAATAAAAAAGCTTATTATATTAGATTAACTAATTTCAGCACTTACAAAACAAAAAATTCGCTTTTGACAACTTTTTTTTTTTATCAACTTCAATATTCAAAATAAGAGTCTCGTTCTGGACCTGTGGATGGATGACATAACATTTAAATTGAACATGGTTAAACTAATAGCTTCAAAATAGATTTTACAAACAGTTTATATTATTCCAATTAGTTTAATACTTCAAAAATAAATACAAAAATTATAAAAAAAACGTATTATTTTTAAGAATTGATTTTCTATAAATAGCCATCAACACAAAGTCTTTCTTAAAAATTATCTTCCTCCAATATTTTTGTAATATTGTTTTGTTTATCTATTCCCATTACATCACTCACTTTTTACATTACTACTCTATTTTCTCATATGCCTCAAGAGATAAGCAATACTCATTATTAAGCTAACTCTATCCATCATGTCATAAAAGACCTTAAAAGAACCTTTAAAAAAAATACATAACTATTTACAGTCTAATTCAATGAAAGGAAACATCTCATAATATATATATATCAACATAATTAATATATGTTTAGTGTATTACTCCTCCTCAAAATATTTAGATTTAAAAATATTTAAGTAAGTTTAATTAATATTAAAGATATAGATAACTATCTCAATCACTGACGTATCACAACTTTTACTTACACAATAAAATTTACTTATACAATTCCATAAATCGTTAAATTTATTATCTCAACTTTAAATCATAAAATTATTAACTTCTTTCATTTCGGTACTTATAAATAACACTAAACATAAAAAGTATTTATTTTTCATTCATCTTTTTACTCGTTACTATTAAAATCCTATATAATCTTTTATTCAGACTAAAATAACTTCAACATGTAATTCTTTCTTATTCTTGGAATGATCAATCTTACATCATCAATTTTAGATGATTTGATACTTAAACTCGAATTAAGTTGACTCCACCTCAACTCGAAAAAGCAACCATTTGCTTCTCGTACTAACATCTAGAAATACTTAAAACACATTCTTAAACACTAAACACTACTTGAGGAAACAAAATGTTTGATTACTTGAATCAATTGTTTAGCCTTTGATTCATCAGCATACTCCACCCCATGACGCCCTTCTTCCTCAAAATCACTCACCACTTCCACACCCTTCTCTTTCATCATCTCCACCAACTCTTTCTCTCGATCGATCAACACATCCCCACCGGTCCCACTCACCAACACCCTCCACCCTAGATCCCTCACTCTTTCCAACTTCCCAACCCACTTCTCAGCCCTCGGATTCGCATACTCGTGATCACGGTCAGCGCCAACGGGCAGCGCCAACTCCCAAAGCAAATCCGCAACGCACAGCGGAAAAAACTCGTCCTTCTCTAACCTCACCTCGGACCCACTCCTCTCCACCCCACCCAAAAACACCTGGCGCAATATCAGCCCTTGGATCTTCAACGGCTCCAGATCGTGCTCGGTCACACGTAGGCCTGCGAAGTACGCTATTGTTGCTCCTGCACTGTTCCCCATGATATAACATTTACCCATGTCGGCGTGTTTTGTCAGCCACTCTTCGGGGCTGTTTCGGACAAACTCCAGCGCCTCCACTGCGTCGTCGTAAGCTGCCGGGAGACGGTGCTCCGGGGCGAGGCGGTATTCGACGGAGGCGACGACGGCGGGGACGGTGGCAGACATGGCAGAGCAGAAGTCATGGAACATGGTGGAGGCGGCGCTGGACAAGACGAAACCGCTTCCATGGAAGAAAATAATGAAAGGGAGCTTGTGGGGTTTTGGGTCTGAGGATAGTGCTATCTGGGGAAGGAATAAACGTAGCCAGGTGTTGTTTTGGTGGTTGATGATTATGTCTTTGGTGAGAACTGGGAGAGTGGGGTCTGAAGAGGGTGGTGTGCTTGGAAGGTGACGTAAGCGAGTGATGGTGCCGTTAGGGTTGAGAACGAGATCGATGTGCTTATAGGGATCAATGGAGGATTCTTGGTGTTCTTGAGACATTGTAGTCTGATGAAGAAGATGAAGCTGTGAAGTGTAACAAGTTATGGTTGGTTCTTATGGTTGGTTCTTTTATTGCTCCTCAGTGTTGGTTTGACTTGTTCAAAGTTGGCAACTCATTAGTTTAATTTTTATTTTAAATTTATTTTGACTTGGTCAATATATTTTTTATATTTATTTTTAAATATAAATAAATTGAGTAGACATGTAAAAATTTATGATTATATTATATTAAATTAATTTAACATTAAATAAATTATAAAGCAAAGATTTTAATTAATAAATTAATTAAAATTATAAGAATATTATATAATTATTTTAATGTGATTAATATTTTTAATTAATTTTTTTCTCTGTTTTATTTAAAATAAATGTGAAATTAATTATAATAAAAGAGATATCTCGAAAAAAATTAATTTAATTTTTAATATAAAAATAGATTTAGTTAGTGATAGATATAATTTAAAAACTAATAATAAATTTATTTAAAAAATTATATAATATTTTAAAAGAAATTTATAAGTTTTTTGCTAAATTTTAATTTTATTTTAAATTATTTTTATATTTTTAATTAAATTTAAATATCTAACTTATACTTAATTTTGTTAAATATATTTTATTATTAAATTTTAATTTAATTTAACTTTTCTTTTGAATATTAAAGCGTACTCTTAATTTAATTTATTGTATAAATCTCTTACTAACATAATTTTTTGTTTTAATTTAAACAATAATCCTATCAACCATTTTATTTTAGAATTTAAATTGTTTAAATTTAAACTGTTTATAATTGTCTATTTATTTTAGTTGTGCAATAGCAACATACCATGCCAACAAAACAGAAAAAGAATGTGTTGAGAATATTAACCATATTAATATTAAAATAGTGTAGCATTCTCATCATTTTAATTAACTCATTAATTAAAATCTTTACTCCACGATTTTATTTAATCTTAAATTAATTTTTACAATAAGATCAGGATTCTTCATGATAATATAGTGTCTCCTATACACCCGTATTGAGAATTAAATAAAAAAATATATCATTTTAAGAATTTCAGATAAAAATTACATCGCACATTATTACATAGCAGTGAAACTACTTTGAAATTGAGTTTTAATTATTGTAAAACAAAAAATTTCAAGTTTCATATAACACTAACAAGTGATCATTTTAATAGAATTTAATATCATCTATAAAATAATTTAGTATACTTTAATATTACAAAATTAATAAAATAATATTTAAATATCACTTATATATTACATATTATAATTTAAGTATATCTGTAATTTTGTGTAACCTGAAATAGTTGTATAATCCTTAATTGAATTTTAATATAGACATTAGTGTCTTGTGCAATTGAAAGAATACTTTTTGTCTTTGTTAACTTAACGTGTCAAACTTAAATGCTTGAAACACAATACGAAAATTGTGGCGTGCCGGCATTTTCTTGATTGTATAGATGGGGAATCTTATCCTTTAAATTTCAACCATTCGTCTTCATCATTCACGAGCAAATAGAACATAACTTTATGAGTTAGTAAAAGAAAACTCAAATTTGGTCACATTTGTAAAAATATTACATAAACTTATTTTCATGTTTAATTATAATAGAAAAGTATTTTTATTTTCAAAATATATTTTTGTTAATTTAAAAAAAAAATCTATTGCTCAATTTAAGAATTAAAAAATAAAAGACATATGGAAAACTTGTTTACATAAAAAGATATTTCAAGTGTATACGTGTTTAATACTAAAACAATATATTTTAAAGTTTTGTTTATATTCATAATCATCTCTTAAGATTTTCTTTAATTTTAATAAGATTCACGACCTATTTGTTTTAGGTCTAAAAACATGTCTTACGTTACATTAGAGAAAACATGTACTAATTTCACATCTCACTTTTTAGAAACGTCAACCTACGTGTGCTCTTATTGAGAATGTTTTTATTTTAGGATTCATAACCCTCGCGAAATGTTTGGATTGTTGGTTTTCTTATTGCTAGTAGAAAAAGCTCCCTGAGAAGAAGGAAGCATACGACGGAGAAAACTAAGATTCAGAGGTAAGATTTATTTCTCAAAATTGTATTACTTTGTATTTTTTTTATATCTTTTTACAACTGAGAAAACCTGTATATATAGGTTTTATGTATAAGTTAGGTAAAATGTAAAACGAACTAGTTTATGCCAGTATAATAACTTTAACCAGGATGTATTTGATCCATTAAAGCTTGTAAGTAGTGATGGCTAGAGTTTTATATTCTGCTTTTGAAGAAAATCTAGATATTGTTGATTGTTTCTTTGATTTTTAGAAAATCAAAGAGTCTCCTAGGAAGATATAATAACCTATAGTTGACTGTCTTGTCTCTGGACAAGATGTCCAATCTGAATCACTGAATGTTTTAACTTGCATTTTATTGTTAGCTGAAAAGAATAATCCTTTCGCAGGGTTACCTTTGATGTATCTTAGTACATGTTGGATAACTTGTTGGTGATGTATTATAGGTTCTTGTAGGGACTGACTAAGTAGATGAACACCAAATGTTATGTCTGGTCTGGTATTAGTCATGTATAGAAGCTTTCTAATGAGTCTTCTATAAGACTTAGAATTTTGTAGCTTTTCTGCATTTTCAAAAAGAATTCTGTTATTAGACATAAGAGGGGTAGTGCATGGCTCACTTCCAAACATTCCTATCTCAGTCAAAATGTCAAGAGTGTATTTTCTTTGACATAAATGTATCCCTTCATTTGATTTGGTAATTTCTAATTCCAAAAAATATTAAAGTTCTCCAAGGTCTTTGATCTTGAAAGTTTTGTAACTCAAGAAGTTTTGTAATTGATAACAGTAGAGGGAAGCCCATTTATAAGGTAAATGCATGGGCAATAACATAGTAAGCCTTGGGTAAACTAGATTAAATCATGAGACTACGTGTGATGTTAAGAATGTGTTGATGCTTTCTCTCAACAACAGAATGCTATTGAGGGGTTTCACCAGGTGTCCTTTGATGCAAAATGGTAAATTTATCAAAAAAAAAGTGCTAAAACTGAACTGTTTTCCATTGTCAGACCTAATGATCTTGATGCTTTGTCTAAATTGATTTTTAGCATATGTAACAAAATTTTGTAATAGAGTTCCAATTTCATATTTAACTTTCTTAAGATATATCCAAGTGTGTCTAGTGTAGTCATCCATTATGATTAGAAAATACCTATGGGCATGAACGGGAGAAATATTAACAAGGTCCCATATATCAACATGATAAATCAAAAGCATTCAAAAAAACTAGTATTACTATGAGGGAAGGAAGTTTATGTTGCTTAGTGAGATGACAGACATTGCAAACTGATTTAAACTAGATTGCACATAAGGAAATTTATTGCAAATGTATTCAAGAGTCTTGTTTCCAGGGTATTGTAGTCGATAGTGCCAAATGCCAATACTAATTTTCTTACAGTTAAGCACATTGTTTACAAAATAGTAATTTCTTTTAGAATCAGAAAACTCATCAGTAAACTCATGTATGTACTATAGCAAGTGAATGAGATCACCTCATCCAATCATCCTAAATGAAATGTTGTCCTTGATTTGACAATTCTTAGAACAGAAAACCAATTTACAGTTTAAATCCTCAATTAATTTATGAATAGATATAATATTGAATGAAAATTATGGAATATATACACTATAAAAAAAACAAAAATTATCGACGAGACAAATCTATTGGAAAAAACCAAAATTTATCGGTAAATTGATTGTATGTAAATTTATCGATGGATTTCTAAGTCCGTCAGTAATTACCGATGAATTTTCAATAGATTTCTGAATCTGTCGGTAATTATCGACGGATTTAGGGTAAATCTGTCAATAAATTTAACGACGAATGATATCCATCGATAAAATCGTCAATAATGATATTTTACCGACGAATAAAGTTTCGTCGATAAAATTCTGTTGATAATTTAACTTTTTCTTGTAGTGTATAGTACATTAAAAATGATAAAATCTTTTGAAAATTGAATTGTTCTAGCATGATAAGCTTTAATAGATGAACCATTAAGAAGCTTAACATTCAATGATTTGATTGTATAGAATTTAATAAAATGCCTTTTATTATAAGTGACATGGTCAGTAGCACTAGTATCAAGAATCTATAAATTCTCATCTTCTGATTATGTCTCTCATGTAAAACCCTCACTATTATGTCTCTATATTTGATTGATGTTGTGGTTTGAGGAATTATCAAGTAGTTGCAATAGCTTATGTGTTTGATCCTCTGTTAAAGGATGTTTTTCAGTATCTTTTTCTTTACTTCCACACTTTTGTGTATTTTGATTCTTCATAATCTAGTTACAACTTCTCTTATTAGTTGTAGAGAATAGTTCAGTTCTTTATTTGTACCATGGAAGATATCCATGCTTAGAGTAACATTCGTCCACTGTATGATTCACCTTGTGACAATAGGAACATTGTTTTCTCTTGTTGAAAACTTTGTTTATGTTGGGCAAAGGTTCCATCATGAGAATCTGAGTTTTTATAGTATTGTAAATCTCAACAATTCCCTTTAGAAAACATATAACATATTCTGAATTCCTGTATTGAATGTAAATCGTTGATAGTGTACAACTACACAGTATGTCACAAATGCAATTTGGCACCGATCTTACAGACTCCAATTCTTCCCAAAGAATATTTAGATTTGTAAAAAATTTGGTGATATTTCTCTCACCTTGTCTTATAGAATGTATTTATTGTAGTAAATCTAAATCTAAAATTTTGAAATAATCATTCTTAGAAAACCTTTCTTTTAAATCTTCCCAAAGAATCTTAGCCTCATCAATATGAATAATAATTTCAGCAATTTTTGGTATTAAGGTTATTGTTATCCATAAAAGAACCATAATATTGCATCTTTCTCATGCTTTAAACAAAGAATCACCATTTACTGGCTTTAGGATACTGCCATCAACGAATTTTAGCTTGTTTTTAGATAGTAGGCTACACTTCATGCTTCTGCTCCACGTATGATAGTGGGGGTGGGAAGAGGGGAGAGGGGAAATAAAATCAGAACCAATTTTGGATTCTCTCCAGAATGTAAGTAATAGAGACTAGTAGAATTTTAACTCATATAAACTCCTGATTAAATAGACTCCATATGTTTTTTGAAAAATCAAGAAAAATCAAGAAACAAAATAAAGAAAAGCAAAAACAATACTAGTAGAACTAGAGCAGGCTTTAACCTGCTCTGATACCATAATGAGATTCACAACCCATTTGTTTTAGGCCCAAAATCACGCCCAATTTCACACGAGAGAAAACATGTACTAACGCTTTTATTGATAATATTTTCAATTCTTGATTCTAGGGTTCAAAAGCCTCGCGAAGCATTTGGGTTGTTGGGTTTCTCATCCCAAGCAGAAAAAGCTCCTTGAGAAGAATGATTCGTATGATGGAGGAAACAAGAAAAAACGAAGACTCGAAGGTAAGATTTCTTTCTCAAAATTGTATTACTTTATATTTCTATATATCTTTTTACAACTGAAAAAACTTGTATATATAGATCTTCTGTATAAGTTAAGTAAAATGTAAAACAAAATGGTTTACACCAATATAACAATTTTAATAAAATTAATATATAATGAAATACTACCTATGAATATAATCATCTACTAAATTTTGCTTACATAAACGTATAACAAAAAAATTATCTAAATGGTGTAATTTTCTCAATTAATTCATAAGTGTGTCCTTTTCACACTTTTCTTTTCTTCATTCTTTTTAAAAAAATTTATATATTTTATCTCATTCAAGTTTCGTTCTTCATGCATATATTCAAGTTCTTCTATTTTTACAAGTAATATTTCGCACTTAAATAAGTTTGTAAATTAAATTTGTATTTATTAAGAATTTTATTTCTATCTTCTCTTTGATGCATTCTTGCTACTTTTTACACTCATAATCTTATTTCACTCATAGATGTAAACTTTGATATTTATATAATTTTGTGTCTTAAATTAGTGTTTAATAGTAAATATTTTTAAATTTATTATTTATTGTTTAAAAACAATGTAAAAGCAAATTCAAATTTCGTATCTTATATCAAGTTGATTCGACTTTTATCCCATACCTCCAAACCTAATACTCTGAATTAAGTTCAAACAACATAAATAGGAAGATATACAAATTTATAATAAACAAATAAAATTTTAATTCTAAATTTTCTAAATGTACTTCAAATAAAATTTAATTATAATTTTAATTCTTCTAAATCCCGTTGTAATAAATTTAATTCTATTTTTTCTAGATTCAATCTTAATATAATTTAATTCTAATTATACTACAATAAACTTTAAATTTTAATTTTCTAATATAATTTAATTTAATAATCCCAACTTAAAAATCAATGTCATATATAACTTTTCCTGTGATCGCTGTTTAAAACTGTTGCAATTACAAACATATCATTATCACCTTCTTAACGACTACCACTGTAGAATTATTATTATTATTATTTAACTCTTTAAAAAATAATTATAGAGATAATCATCATTAAAAATAACTGAAATTTTTAAAAATATTGTCAAATCTCTTTGATAATGAGTGTAGGATAACTGTAAAAAATATACATCTTAAATGAGAATATTTATACCAATGAAATATTAATTTTAGACTTTCAATATAGTTGTTTACAGACGAACTTTTTACTTTTACCTATGTTTCCACCGATAATTATGATATTTTTTTATTTAATATATTTTATGTGAAGTTTAGCGAGAACATGAAAAATACCGATTTTAAAAAAACGAATCAAGGGTATGAAAAATAAGAAGGAAATAGAAAATAATTTGTGAAAGAAACCAAAGTTAATTGGATCAGAAAGAAAAGTCAATTCTAATAAAAAGAAATATTAAGTTAATTGGTTATCTGAATGTCATTGAAAAGCATGTAATAAAAAACAACTTGTGCCTGTACAAATAGATGTAAGGTGTGCTTTCTACACTAATTTGTTATTGCATATTTATTAAAAAAAATAAAAAAAACTAATTTGTTATTACATATATTCATACTGATTAATATATTCGAATACATCAATATTAGTAGGTTACAAACAAGTTCAAATGAAACATAACAATGTTTATTTTAAAAAACTAATAATTAAGCAAAAATAAAAACTGAATATTTATTAGATAATTTTAACAAATAAATTTATTTAAACAAAAGTTATACTCTTTATTTTATAAAAAAGTGAACTTTTTTAATGAATCCAACATTTAATGTCTCTGTCCAATTTATATAATTTTGTAACAATTTTCTTATCAATAGAAGGTATCTTAAATTAGTATATTAGATGCATGATTGCCTCTTGTCATTCTACTGTATTAAAAAATATATATTAAAAAATAAGTTTAAGTTTAATTTATTTTTCACACAATTAGTTTGTAAAATAGTTTCAATTCTTATATTATAAATTAAATAGATATGAAAGACCATTTATAATATCAAATACTTTTATAACATAACTTTCAAAAAAACAAAGGTTTCAAAAAAAACTATGAATATAACATGCCAACAACAAATGTGATTGGTATACAACAACAAATAGACTCTTAAAGATAAATTTTTGGGTAAATGAAATCTTTAACCAAAGCAATGAATTGGTTTGCTTTGGATGGCTCAAAAAGTTCTACTCCATGGAACCCTTCTTCTTGAAAATCCTTCACCACTTGCACCCCTTTTTCTTCCATCAACTGTGCCAACTCCTTCTCACGATCCACCAATGGATCACCATTGTTGCAACTCACCAATACCCTCCAACCAAGCTCCTTCATCCTCTCAAATTTCTGAACCCCATTTCCAGCCCTTACACTGCAATATTCATGGTCACGATCAGCACTCAATGGCAGTGCCAATTCCCACATCAAATCAGTCACACACAATGGAATCACTGGGTCTTTCTCAAGCCTTATCTCTGACTCTGTCCTCTCCCTTCCGCCAAAGAATGGTTGACGCAATATCAACCCTTGGATCTTCACTGGATCAAGATCATTCACCTCTTCAGTTGCACGTAGACCTGAAAGGAAACAATAGTTATAATGATATTTTTTATTATCAATAATTTCTTATTATGAATGATCATGTTACCATTTATATCAAGTATAAATGTCAAATTCTAAAACCCATAAAGGAGTCTATCTAAGAAATGAAAATATAAATAATGCATTAAAAAGGGAGTGCTTCTTCCCTCTGAACGTTCATATGTTCATATTTAAACTTTTAATAAACTTTCAAAAACCTATAAATAAATAATTAATGTAATGAATACTAAATGAATAATTATTGTCAAATAATTAAAAATAATATTTCATAAAATAAAAGAAGATTAAACATTAAATTTTTTGATTCCTTTTATTGAACATTCAAAATTTTTTAATTTTTAATTTAGTTTCATTACAAATGAAATAATATGCCTCCTATTTTATATTATTATTATCATTATTCAGGTGTCTTTATATGAAAATAAAGAAAATGACTTATTTAAGTTAAGTAGTATATTCATTTGAGTTTTTACTAAATTTGTTTGCTGTACTAAACACTTAATTAAGTATCTATGGTCATCTGAGGTGATATGATGTTTGATTTTTCAGTTTCAAATAACAAACATAAACTTTATTTTTGTAATATTCAGGTTTAATTAACGACAAAAATAATCATCACATTACTTTGATTAACGACAAAATCAAGCAATCAAATTTAATTAAAAAACTAAAAAAATTAAATATTCCATCAAACAAAAATTTAATTAAAATAATTAAATTTATATAAAATTTTATTAAATCTAAAAAATATTACTAAGAGTGTTATATGCAAGTTTTAAAAACAAGTGAAGGTTAAAATGCTATAAACATTTAAAGAAATATTTAATAGTTATGATATAGAATGAGTCACCTGTATGGTAGGCTATGGTGGCCCCAGCGCTATTCCCCATAAGATAACACTTCGAATAATCCGCATATTGCTGCAGCCACTCATCTTGGCATTTTCCGATCCACTGCAGCGCCTCCACGGCATCGTCATAGGCGGCCGGTAGCCGGTGCTCCGGTGCAAGGCGGTACTCGACGGAGGCCACGACGGCCTGAGCGGAATTGGCCATTTGGATGCAGAAATCATGGAACATGGAGGAAGCAGCACTGAGCATGACGAATCCGCTTCCGTGAAAGAAAACAATGAGAGGAAGCTTGTTGGGGTTGGAAGACGATAGTGGTGTTCGGGGTAGGAATAAGCGTAGCCAGGTGTGGTTTTGAGGTTTGATGGTGATGTCTTTGGTGAGAACGGGAAGAGAGGGGTCTGAAGAAGGTGGGGTGCGTGGAACGGCGTCGCTCAGGCGAGTGAAGGTGCCGTCGGAGTTGCGGCGGATTTGGAGGGTTTGGTAGGGGTCAGTGGTTTCAGTGGACATGGTCGAGAAACTTTTGTTGTTTTGTGACTGTTGCATTGAAGATTTGCACGCCTCTTCAATGCTACCAGACAGTTTGTGTAAGAACCAAGAGCTTCATAATGGAATTATTTATTGTGTTCATTAATGTTCATGTGCACCGACCAGAGGTTCTTTAATTTTGTTGTTTTCTAGGATTTGTTTGCTAAGACTGTTCTTGGTATTTATATGACCAAGACAACCATTATGAAACTTTGTAATCATCCTTTAAAAGATTATATTAATAGTAATTTTTAACTAGTTCACTTTTTGATAATCATGTAATCAATAAATCTGATTAATCTAATTAAAGAGAATATAGTTTATTTAATTGTGATTCCACTTTTAGTATTTTTTTTAATTGTGATATTAAGTTTTACTCAATAACATTTTAAGATTCTTTTATGAGTTTAGTAATTTATAAAAGTTTTAATTCAGTTTTTAATTAAAAAAAATAAGTGTTGAATTTTTTTATTTTTATTCTCTATCATTTAATTTTTGTTTTTAATGGGGTAATATGATTATTATTTTTTTTCTTCAACTCATTAATAAGTTGATGTTTATGAAATTAATAAGTTGAGGGACGATATTAAAAAGAAAAGAAACAAGATAAAATTAGATAAAAATAAATTTTTAATAATTCATAATTTTTTAAAATAATATCATTAAAATATATAAATATATGAGATAGTTAAAAAATAATTAAATATTTATAAAATTAACATTTTACTTGCATTTGTCTTCATAGATATTACACTGTTTTAATTATGGTGCATATAAATATGAAAGTTATTTTCATTAAAAAAAACTGAAATTGCAAGCTCTTAACATATATTATAATAATAGTATGAGCCTAACAATTACACGAGTAATATCTCGCTCAGAATCACTAATCAAATTTAGTAGAATACTGGCATCAACGTTTCACCAACTCTTGAGTAGAACTTTGGAACACTAAAAAAGTTTGTATTTCATTTTCACCCAGCTACTTATGACGCTAGTGGAATATCGATTCTTATAATACTCATTTGACCTACCACACGAGCCATGTGAGAATTTGTTTTTAGTCAAGTGTCTAAAATAATTTTTAAAAAGTGATTATTAAATTTATTTTCTATTTAAATCCTAATTTATTTAATTTATATGTTTAAGCAATGTATTTGATGTTGTGATTAAATTAAGGGGTTACGGATAGAAAATCACTAAAGATATAGCAAGGCCTAAATATGGACTAAAATAATTTAGTTTTGAAAATAAAAAGGTGGAAAGATTGAGATTAGAATATATAGGTGCCAATAGAAACCTTTAATTTTTCCTTTCTTAAAAAAAAAAAAATTTACTACCACCCCTTTTTCTCATTTTCCCTTCTCCCTCAATTCCTTATTCTTTTCTCAAAGTTTCATACTCACACTTTCTTCCTTCTTTTGGTGACTTAAGGGTGTAAGATTATAAAGAGATGATTTATACATCTTCTATTTTGATAATTTACTCTATAGGTAAAGCTCTTCTTTTTCTTTCTCCTTCTTCAATAGTTTTTCTTTCTCCTTCTATTCAATCATGCATGTAAGGGTTTAAGATACTTTTGAGATGTATGGAGTTTTTAGTTTTAGTTTGACTTTAGAATTCATATGAATAAGTTGAATCCTAAGTTGATCAAGGAACTCGTGTGTTAAGGTATTGTTTTTTTTTTTTTTCTTTAAACAATCATAAATAAAATAAATTAAAATGAAGTATTTTAGAGTGTGTTGTGGTATTGTGTTTCAACCATTTCTTTAATTTCTCGTTTAGTAGAGAATAAAAAAGAAATTAAGATAAGAGAAACTGTTTTTTATTTTTCTTATATCAAATTTAGGTTATAATTGAATTTGAGAAATGTATTTTAACCAGAAACTCTTGTATGTCAATTTCTAGTTAGAACTTTATAGTATAGAAGTGAATTGGTTGTTCATAAGAACATGTTAAGATATGTTTAAAAAGAAATAAATAGATATAGCAATTAATTATTAAAAATATTAATTGCTATTATAATTAGTTGTTATGTATTGATTTTGTTTTTATAATTGTTTATGATGATGTAACTCATTATTATTCATTGACTTGTATTGCTCATAATCTGATTTTGTAGTTGTAATGGGTTGTTTGTGGTGATGATTTATAGCGAAATGTATACTAGATAAATCCGTTAGTTTCCATCTACTTTATTATAATTTATAATTTGATTTTGTTGTTGGTAATGTGTTACTTTCAGTGATGTTATATAGTCTCTACCATTGCTCCTGTAGTCTCTATTAACTTTAGCGATGACTTTACTATTGTTTATAATTTGATTTTGTTTTCTGTTTGTAATGGGGTGGTTATGATTCCTAACTATGTTTCATTTTTGAATTAGATCTTTCCGCAAAAGTGTAGTTGAGTCTAATATAGAGGTGGAAAACAATTTTCAAAGTGTATTTCACTTTTAAATATCACAATTCGTTTAAGTATCTAAATATTTGGATCAAATTAAAAAAAATATTCAATATAAAAGTTATAAATAATTATATTAACTTTCAAAAGAGAAATATTTTTTATAAGATTAATATAAGTCTAGATAACACATAAAAATAGTAAAAAATAGATAAAGCAATACTAAAAAATAAAATAAATACTATGTTATGGGTTCAGACAACTGAGTTCTTGT
>Ga0099825_1006120_pt1 | contig 15182 bp, 9 predicted proteins | sample SiratroredBW_FD_76838 | JGI IMG/M metagenome (GOLD analysis project Ga0099825, IMG submission 76838) | Root nodule microbial communities of legume samples collected from California, USA - Siratro red BW | ecosystem: Host-associated > Plants > Roots > Nodule | place: USA: California | collected... | reverse complement strand
CTCAAGTTGATGCTGTTTTTTCTTTCATTTCCCCAAACCAAAAAAAGAAATGCACCCCCGTCAAAGAGTAAAAAAAAAAAAAAAAAAAGACGCGAACAGAAATCAAAATACAAAAGACGAAATTGATTTATTGTATTTTAGACCATGTCATTTCATTTTTCACCCTTTCATTTCGAAAACTACATTTTAAGGCTATCTTGGACAAAATTAGTTGCAGAGCCAGATAAAAAATAAAAAATTGGAAATTTTGCTTAAAGCAAGTGTATATTTAGTAGTTAAAAGTTGTTAAGTTAACTTATTAAATTATAAATATTTAGTATGGTATTTTTTATATAATTTTTTATTAGATTTAAATATAAATTTTGAGGTATTTATCATGTTTGCTTTCCAAAATTATATTTTAACTCTTGAACTTTTTTATTTGTAAATGAATTATTTTGACCATAATTTTTGTAGTTTGAATTTCTCTCTCTCTCTCTCTCTCACACACACACACACACACATATATATATATATATATATATATATATATATATATATATATATATATATAAAATTCTATTTTTAATCTTATATTATATCTTAAAATATTTTCAACCAAATTTTAGGTTAAGTAAAATTAATTTATATTTAAGTAAATGTCATATTTTTGTTGCATTAATTAATGTACAGTTAAAAATAAATAAATAGATAACATAAAATAAAAAGAGAGAACTATGAGACAAAAGCAATCAAATAATAAACATACAACTTATCTTATTTAAAAAAGGTTTACAGAAATTACTATAAAAAAATTATTTATCAAACATTACTAAGATAAAACAAACTTTTTTAACTAGTAAAAAAATTTAAAACCAGCCCAAAAACCCTATGAAACATGACCCAAGACCATTTCACCTTGTTCATTGTAAAAGAGTCTAAAGTCAATTACATTTTGACAGTTATTTATAAACAAGTTTTTTTTTTTAAAAAAAATAGATACAATGAACTGAGTGGTATAGTTTCATTATCATCTTTTATTTTCGTCTTGGTTGTTTACTCCGTCAATTTGACATTCAATTACGTGTCCTGCATGATTTTTCACCGGTTACCAACAACCTTATTTACCTACGTTTTGTAAACAAAACATTCCTGAAAAAAAAAAAAAACAAAAAAAACAACCACATCCTTTTGTTTTGCCCTTGTCCATTACAGCTGCTAATGAACTCACAATATTTGGGACACAATTGCAGGCAAGAAAGTTGGTATTAATGAAAAACCCATATACATGAATTGTACAACAGTTAAAATCAGGATATTGTGTATATATAGGAATTTACAGAACCTAAAGATCCATGAATTAAGCCCTGAAGCAGGGAACGAGGTGAAGATGGTGGAGGGAGGTGTCGGAATCAATCAAGTGCTGAACGTGCTTAAACTGGGCTACTTGACAAGGGATAGTTATGGTTCCCTTGTGTGCAAACCCATACTCTTCCTCCGCCTCCTTCAGAAGCTGAACAAACAGTGGGTGTTTGAGGTAATTCACGGGCACCGTTATTTTCTGCGGCTCTTCGCCTTCACCACCCACCTTTATTTTCATGCACCCTTTTGGTACTTCCTCGTACGACGTCGTCTGCGGAACTTGTTTAAAGCTTATGCCCAACATGTCGGAAGCAACAAAGAGGGTAACTTTGTGAAGCATAGGTGGAGAAGGTAGTGAGGAATGAATGGATATTTATTGAGGTAAAAGGAAGAAGCATGGAGGAAAGTGGTAATGGGTAAGGGGCGGCTGGGAGAGGGACTTGGTCACATGCAAATAAGCCCTTCATAACTTCAAAACTTGGTCCACTCTTTTAATTCTATGTACTGTCTTCCAAACACAGATCCAACAACTTTGAAACTAGCCCAAGGATAATGGACCTATGCTTCTTCTTTCATCCTGTAACCTATCCTCCCACTATAATATACAAAATATTTTCACATTCAATCAAATTTATTTTTATAATGACAACATTACTTCTAAAAGCAAATTGCAAATAATTCATTTATTTAAAGCAAATTATTAAATAATCAGTGAAGTTGTCAAAACTTTTTTTCTTTAATATATAGATGCAAATTTTAAAGTATATTTATTTTTATTAAAAAGTTAAAATGTGTTTTGAAAAAATATATTGTTTAAATATTTTAAAGAATAAAGAAATTTAAATTTCATTTCGAAAATAATTTTTTTATATCTTTGTTATGTTATTCTTATTAAATTATCTCTTTTCTCTCTGACTCTAAATATCATTAACTTAATTTTAATCGAGATACTTTTAATTTAATTGAGATTAGAATATTATTAAATCAAATTTATTTTTATTTTAAATTAAAGTTGATTATGATAATTTTTTAATCATTATTAATATTTTTTTATATATAAGTCGGTGTTTGTTATTCTGAATCGATGTTATTAGGAGTTATTTTTGATAATATTATTATTTTATATTCAATATGATTTTCTAGTCAATATTGAGAGGAATTATTTTTCATGTGTCAGAAATTATTTATATGTAAATCATTTATGGAAAGAAAATGTTTGGAAAATTAATAATTTAAATAAAAAAAATTCAAATTTGATATAATTTTTTTTAAAAGTTACAATTTTTTTCTAAATACAATAAAAACATTTAAAGTTAAAAGATTATGTATTTGTATGTATGTATAATTTCTTAAAAATTGGTGGATTCAACGATATTATATTAATGACCGATTGCCTATGTAATTAATAAGTATCAAAATGGCAACAAGTAATGTTTTATATATTAGTAGGCTATAAATAGATCTTCCATTACAGGGAGATACATAAGTTACCATTTAATCAGTCCTCTATTAATTGAAAATATATTATGTAAATGCAAATCTTACTAATCGCGGAGAAAGGGTGTTTGTTAATCCCCTTTCCTCTCAGAAAAGAAAAAAGAAGGACAAATTCTCCTATAACATGTTTTAAGCTTTTGAATAGACGAGATTTTGAAGAAACCTATGTTAAAATATACAACTGATTAGTATGTAATTATATTTTCATTAAAATAAGATTACAGTGGTCTAAATGATTAATGGTATTCTTATTTTATAATTTTACAATAATTTCTACTGTAAAAAGAAGTGGAATACGAAAAGTTGCTTCAATTGTTTTTCTTATTTAGTTTAATATAAATAATTTATATGAAAAATATGAATGAAATTATACTCACACTATAAAAAACAAAAATTATTGAAAAGATAAATCTATCAAAAAATACCCAAAATATGTGAGTAAATTGATTATATATAAATTTATCGACGAATTTCTGAGTCCATTAATAATTATTGATAGATTTCTGAATCTATCGATAATTACCAGATTTAGAGTAAATCTGTCAATAAATTCAACGATAAATTTAGCGAAAAATAATATCTGTTAATAAAATCATCGATAATATTTTACCAATAGACAAAGTTCTATCGATAAAATTTCATCGATAATTTAACTTTTTATTATAGTGTGATAATAATATTTTTAAATAATTTATTATAACATTTTTGTACGTAAATTAAAATAATTTTTAAAATGATAATTTACACAAGTTAAAAGTTAGGATTTTCTTTTATGAATTTTGTTTCATAATGTTTAAGATGGGAAATATGTTGCTATGATTTTTAATGCCTTTATTTAACTTTAGAACTTTTCATTCTCCCATTTAATACTTTTTTTTAACAATATTTACCAAAACATTTCTATTTGTTGCAGTAATTATTCGTAAACGATATGTTAATTATACTGACGATTTTTAAAAACTTAAATACTAAAAACATATTTAAATGGAGTTTAAAATATATTTTATAACATAAGTTTTTCCTTTAAAAATTACAATAAATATACTACGAATATTTATTATAGTATCTCTTATTTTTAAATTTAACAATTTATCACATTTAATGATAAATTGTTTCGAAACTTTATGTAATTGCATTACAATTACAATACAGTTAACTGTATTACAATCATTTCAAAATTTTAAATACCTTTTTTTTTTTTTTTCTGCCGAGACACTTTATGTAGTCTTATTAAATGAGTTTTCGAGGACTATATTTTGTTATCTTATTAAAAAAATTCACAATAAAGTTATTAGATTTCCTCCTCTTATATGAATAACTTTTATGAACAATTTATATGGGTAAAAATTTATTGAAAAAAATGTCTGTTTAATAGTATATCAAACATGGCTACTAACATTCTCAGAATTCCTGAAAAACAAAACATTCACTTGTTTTTTGATTTTTTTTTTATATCTCCTCCTGTGGAATTTTTTTTTTGTGAAAAATGTAAATGACCTTTTTGAAAAACAATGTTTCGTATATATTTTTATGTGATATACCAAACACGCTCTTCTGTTTTTTTCTTCCTAATTTCACTTTTATTTTAAAATGTTTATACATTTCAAATATATTTTAAAATACTGGATTTTTTTCTATTTTATAAATAGATATTTGAAAACGAGGAAATAACTTAAAAGTAAGCTAACAATTTTATAATTATAAGATGGAAATATAAAAATAAAATCAGAAAACGGACATTTAAGTTTTATGAATAAAACATAGGTATAAGAACATTTTCGCCTTCTTAATAATTTAATACAGCAAAAATATAAAATTTTAATTTCTTTATTAATTATTATATTTATCTAATAAAATTATAAAATTTAGAACCATTAGATCATATTACAATACGAAGCTATTATTATATATCAGGAGTGAAACATAGTTATAGACATCAACCTTTTCTAGAATTGTCTTCTTTTCCAAGCAATAAAAAAATACGTTTATAGTATTTGAATCGAATTTACATATTTATGATATAAAACAAATATTTTGATTAATGCAGAATATTTTAACAAATAAAATGTACATAGATTTACTTTTTGGTGGTGCCTGTCATTCACTGTAATGTCGGTGTTTGCATCTAATTGGTTTTCATGTGATTGTTGATGATGGGCCCAAAACAATAATGCTGACTTTATGTTGTCTGTTTTACGATGAACGGCCCAAAAATACAGTTTTGATGTCGGTACCTCTAGTATTACTATTCTGCATTTAGAGCAAAATTATTTTGTAAACAAGTAAACAAAAATATTTTAAAGAAATAAGTTTTCGATCAATTAAAATCTTTTAAAAATAACTTACTTATTTGAACAAAAATTATAATACATTTACTAATTCAGTTTAAACTTTATTTATTATTTTTTATTATATATATATTGCATTATAAATACATGTAAAGTTAAGTTCATCAGATTATATAATTTGTAGACTTATTATAAAAGAATTTATTTTATAAATAGGCCTTAAAATAAAATTATACCTTAAAAATAAATATAAATAAATTATATTCAACCATTAATTTTGAAAAAGAAAACCATATTCATTCTATTTTTTTTTTCTACTTAACTTGATTTCTATACATGTATAATTTGTCTTTAAAAGTTTCTGTACGTAAAATGATTTTTTTTTAATTAGATTGAACCATTATAATCAACAGAACTTTTTGTTTGAATATTTTTCTATAATTTTTTTACAGCTGTCAAAGTGGGTCAGACTTTATAAGTTAATATCCTCATTACATGTTAAAGTTAGATTAGACTAAAAAAAATTATAAATTACATGTTAAAGTTCGATTAGACTAAAAAAAATTATAAATTTTGGTATGGGTTATAATTAACCCCAACCTATTAAGAACCCAACTTGCCTGAATTAAAGTCGTGGTAAGTCGAGGTGATTCATTAATCTATAATAAAAAAATTAATAAAAAATCCTTATCAAAATTAAATAAAAGGGAGTGAAAGAAATATATACAACCTATAAGTTCTTTTTTCTTCTAGAACTCTCCTCTCTCACTTCTTTGGTATTTATATTAATATGAGTTTAAAATTATTATTACGACTATTATTATGTATAAACATATATCATGTGAATGTGAATATATGTATATTAATAAGATAGTTTTGTTATCATGATTATTTTAATAATTTATAATTTAGTTTTACTTTTCATGTTAGAAAAGGTAAATTGAAGAAATAAAAAGTGAAGAAACTTTAGTTTTCTTTTAAATTAAGTAACCTGGGATTTTAACCCATGAATCCATTCAGCATTGATTTTGACAAATTTTTAAAAACCTATTAGTAAGTGAGTCAGATTGGATTAATTTATAAAATAACTAATTCACGGTGAAAAAGGTCAACAAATCAGTATTCACAATTTTCTTGCACTCTATTGAAGCAATATAGTTTTTTTTTTCCCATATCTAATGATATTGCCATTCTTTATGTTTATATCTCTCTAGTCTCAATCTCTCTTACATATGTTCTTATAAAAGTGTCAAAATTGAATTACACCTGATCCAAAGTCTCTCCAAATTTTTTAGTTGTAACTGTAAGATGTCTTTAATCCCAATTCAAATAATTTCTACTATTTGATAAGTATCTCTTGTTTAGGCCAACGTTACTTCATATGAGTTGCGTGATAAGGCCTATCCATAACAAACAAGCACCTTGTTTGACCAATTAGATAAGAAACACAACTATTAAACTCTAATGTTTTTCTTTCCTTTAACTAACACTCCGTTCACATCATTAAGAGAAAGTGAAAACTAGAAGATGAGAAAAGTGAAGAACAAGTGTCTTTGAATTTCATGATATGCGTGGAAAGTCAAGTATCAAGAAAGAATGATGTCCATTCATTTTCCATACTCGTAAATAAAAAAAAAAAATTATGTCATAATATTTATGTTTATTTTACTAATATTTACATTACGAATGAAAACATGTAAACATATAAATAAAAAATAATTAAGAAAATAATATTAAAATAATATATAACTAAGAAAAATGTTAAATAATATATATAATTTAAAAAATAAAATTATTAATAATAAATACATTTATCTCATATATTATAATGAATCCAAGCGACGTTGCTCATTTTCTAAAATTATTTCGGTCGTTGTTTCGCCCAGGTAAAATAATAATCTCAAACAAAAATTATAAAAATATGTATAAGCAATAAATAAATTATAGAAATTGTATTTATAAAATCGATATTACAACAGTAATTTACTTAAAATACCATATAAAATTTTAAAAATAAGCTACAATGCTAAACTATTTTATAAAATACATTAAAAAATAATGAATTAACTTTCTTAGGCGACACCAAATTACGTGGAATGAATTCAGTCTAAAAAGGAAAAGCGATGGACACTTGTACCGAAATGCTTGTCCCAGAAACATTAGACTCTGAACAAAGTACGACATCAGACTTAAACAACGCCACGTGTTGCCCAATTTTTTATAGTGCTTTGAACGTATAACCACTTTGTTCCTTTCACTGGAGGACAAAAGAAGGACGTAACCGAGTCCCATGTTTTGTGGCTTCATGTCATTCGGTGTCCCTCCTGAACTTATCCCATTATTACAGATAAAAATCATTTCTTATTTAAACTATCCAACTTTCAACTCTTCACAAAATCATTATCAGTGCAGAATTTCAATGTTCAATTGGGAATTTCACACACACTCATAATACCATATGATATGATATAAATAGCAATTCCCATAACTTGAATAGCCAAAAAATTACACGCACATCAGGTACAAATTCCACGTCACCTTATTCACCTGTTGGATCATCAATTTCCCGAATATGTCAGATCTTACGGAAGATTCGCATTCATCGAACACAGGCAAGAGAAAGAAAAGGAGCAAAAACAAAAAAAGGTTCAGCGATGGACAAGTGAAATCATTGGAATCCATGTTCGAGACAGACTCGAGACTTGAACCAGCAAAGAAATTGGAGGTGGCAAGAGAGCTTGGGTTGCAACCAAGACAAGTTGCCATATGGTTTCAGAACAAGAGAGCTCGATGGAAGTTAAAGCAGATTCAGCGAGACTACACCATACTTCGAGCCAATTATATGACTTTGGATTCGCAGTTTGATGCTCTCAACAAAGAGTATCAATCAATGTTAATACAGGTGAGAAATACTTGCTATACACTAAACATTTCATGCATAAAATTTTTAACTTTTATTTTTATTTTTTAAATGGGTCACGTAATTATTTCTTAACTTTTAACAGTTGCAGAATATGAAAAATCGATTAGAAAAGCCCCGAGAACAAACTGAGAGTTGTAGTACAGGATACAAAGGAGCAAACAGCATGGAGAGTGAAGCGGGAAATGGAGAGACCATCAAAAGAGAACAGGAGATAAAGCGGCCAAGCTCGACAACAGGAAGATCAAAAGACATTGTTTGTGGTGGTATCTCGGAATGTGACAGCAGCATAAAGGCAAAACAATACTTTGGTGTGGAAGATGAACCTTCCCTTCTGAACTTTGTGGAGAACACTGATGGTTCTTTGACAGCATCCGAACCTTGGGGTTTGTTAGAATCAGAGGATATGTTGGGCCAATTAACCAGCTGTGATTACCAATGGTGGGACTTCTGGTCCTGAATTTAATGCATGTGCATGACTTATCTGAAGTGAAACAAAGTGTAGCTGGTTGTCTTGTGATAAAGACCGAATATGATAGTAGAGACTTCAAATATGATTCAAGATGCTAAACAAGACCTGGTCTTCTTCCTTCACATTTCATTCAATGGTCTTGTCCTGTAATGAATAAGATAATAGGTTATAATCTCAGTGTAATCATCGTACATAAAGAGAAAAATATAATATAGAAATAAGTAGCTTAAAAGCGAATTAGTTGTCGCATTAATCTTGGTTACTTGACTATACATTGAAACCTTCACGTTTAATTGCTAATAATCAACATAAGTTGTTCCTTTCATCCGTTTAACAAACATATCCATATCCTAGTTAGTATGTTAACGTATTCTGCTTTACAATGTACTAGTTAACTCTAACTGGCATTTTTTAAACATCTTCCATTATAGAAACACTGCTAAATGATTAAAATGTTTCCGAAGTAACAATAACGATGTAGCATTACCAATTCCTAACTTTTTCAAAACATTAAAATGATTAAAATATTTTAGAAGTAAGGATATTTCAGAAGAATAAGAGCATGGAGATATCTATGACTGCTATTTTTTTCTTTTTGGGTCCATGACAATTAACCCCTTCTCACCTTCTCTATATTCACATCTCACTCAACCACACTCCACCACAGCAATATCAATCATCTAAAAGCTTACTAAGCAAGCAAGAACTATCGTTCTCCTATACCAATACAATCCACATGGACAATAAATAAAAAAGAATGCATCAAAGCTTACTTGATCACCCTCCTTCAAAATAATGTGAAAACAGCCTAAAAAACTTGAGAATCAACCCTCATCTATATCGTAGAGGTAAGAATGCAGTACCCTTTAATCTGCAACGATGCATGCAAATAAAACTCTGAATAAAATACCTCCTTTCATGTCCAAGTTAGAATGGGAAAAGATTAAAATAACAAAGTTGTTATTTTCCATATTAATCCATTAGTACAGAAAAAGTTCACGAATTATTAGTACCGACTACATCAAGTAGGCATAACCATATATTCGAAGAATTGTTCGACCAAAAGTCTGTTATCAATAAAGTTATATTATAACACAAATATTTCAGTTTATCAATTGGTAGTGAGTTGCAACTGTTTATCAATTCGTCTATTTGGGCCTAAAGGAATTTGAGCGTGGTTAAAAGCGTATTGAATTCTCCACCTCCATACTTTAAAAGCTGCAACCCCATAAAATTTGAAATTCCAAATCTACTTTTCTAAAAATAAATTATCCATGGATTTTGGTTTTTTCAGTTTCAGTTTTGCCATCTAGAGACTTTTCAAATTGTACATTATAGAACATTAAAAGTAATATCTTTTTGTTGGAGATAGTACGTTCTATATTAGACTGTGATACACTTTCTTGTTTGAATTTATCTATGACACAACATATACATAAGAGTGACAACAACCACAAAGCGACAATGAGGGCAAAGAAGCGGCAACGGTGAGAAGGTGACAGCAATAAAGGAGGTAGTTTGTAGTTTGGTCTTTTAACCACTCCCTTATGATACACATGGAAATTGTGAGACTGCAGAAAGAAATGACCCTAGTTCAAATGTCAATGGTATGTATTTATTGTCTCTCTCGCATAAGAAAAGGACATTGAAACTGAGGGCATACACAATATTTTTTATTTCTTCCATCCAGGACTATACCATTGTTCAGTTAAAAATATTCGTTTCTATCAGTGGCGAACCTAGCAATCACTTTACCATTGGAATGGACAAAGATAAACGTTCTACTTAACTCATGCCCACACAAACTAATCAAGGATTCACCTCTTTACGTTGACAACCCAGGGTTACGAATTGAACTAAGTTGTGATTTCAAAACGCATTCAATTTGAATTTAAATCCGTCCCTACGCCAGTGTCAGTCAAAGGCTGAAAATTGAGGCACCATTTAATGTGGCGCCACGTTAATATATCACTGATTGATGACGTAGCAGGCACCTTGCAAAACGTCATTTGTATGGCACCTCCTCCTTGTGGGTACTGTTCATGCATTGTGTAAGTAATTTTCTTGTGGTTGTTTGGTAATTTGCTTTTTTACCTTTAGGTGTAACATTAAGCTGATAACCACATTACACAGTAGCAAATTATATCATCATAATACAAAATATTTTTTAAATACATTGCGGGTTTTACATTCCGTAATATAAAATATTTTTTAAATGTATTACAGTTTATACAATTCTGTACAACCTGCAATATAAATTATTTTTAAATACATTGCAGGTTGTATAACCCAACCAGTAATGTAGTTAAAAAAAGTTTTGTATTGCGGGTTGTACAAATCCAATATATTTAAAAAAATTTGTATTGCGAGTTATACAACCCGTAATATAAAAGGTGCAGAAAATATAATTGCGGGTTGTACAATCCGCAAAGTAAAAAGAAAAAATGAATCACACTTATCATTAATGAGGGTTATTTTTGTCTTTTTCTCAAGTCTAAAATCGGAATATATTGAAGTAATGGAGGTGCAGGAAGTCACTATGGAGGTACAGGAAGAATCACTCCCAACTTGTTTAGCATAATCTTTATATCACGAGCAGGCCCAGTTAGATCAGGGTGAGAAAGAGCTCATAGAATACTAAGCTTCACGAGAAGGCTTTCTCTAGACTATGGACGAATTCTTCCTCCACACCCATATCCTCTTCCTGCACCTCCATACAAAAATTTAATTCTAAAAGTAACCTCATTCAAATGCCAAAAATATCCTTTTATTAAAAACACAATATTCTTCTTCACCCATCCACCCAGGTCGAACGTGAATAGTGAAGCAGCCTCCCATTTTTTTGAAATATCTTCTATAGTGTTGTTTTTTTAAGGTTTTAAGGGTGATTGAACTATAAGAAATGCTTTTCGACCATTGTGCAGTGTTGATCGAAGGCATAGAATGACAGAAAAGTAAGATTTTTAATTTTGGTGGATTTTTAAGTTTCTGGTAGGCACCCACATGAAGCTATCCGCTTCACATTTTTTTGAATTTTGAGAACCGGACAGCCAGACATCCGGTTCATAAAATGTTAACCGGATGCACTGGAGGGGGGTGTCATCCGGTTTGCAATTTGTAAACCTGACGCCACCCTGTCCGGTTGTCAAAATTCAAAAAAATGTGAATCAGATGGGCAATGGGTGCGCCTCATTCAGTTTGCAAATTTGTGAACCGAATGAGGAGGTCATCCAGTTTTCATTTTGTTTTGAAAATGACAACCCCATCCGGTTTACATTTTTTTCAAAATGTTAACAGAGTGTCATTCGGTTATCATTCCAAAACAAAATGAGAACCGGATAAAACCCATCTGGTTGTCAAACACCCAAATTGGAAAAGTCACGGTTCACCGTGAACAACATCCTAAACACCAAATTAACTATTTTAATTAACAATACCAATTATAAATTGCTAATAAACATCAATAATTATTTACTTATGACTTGTTTAAAGATTTAATTGAAGATTTGAGAAAAAGGAACAAAATCAATACAACTTACATATCCGTCTCTGACCGGAATGAATAGTATTTTTGTCTTTACAGTATTTATTTAAGAGCATATTAAAATATTTACTTTAAGTATGGAGGTGGAGCATATGAATATTTTTAGGTTGAGTATGGAGGTGGAGGTGGAGGTGCAGGAAGAGGGTATAGGAGTGGAGGAAGAACTCGTCTAGACTATGCTATCCTAGAAATCCTACAAAATCCGAACCATTCACGACCTCAATGAAAACCAAAAACCGCTACATCGTTGACCAACAAACATAGATCAATCAATTCAATTGATTTTATAAAATCCCTTTAAAAATATTCAATCGTGATAGTTTAAACCAATTGTTTAAATGAACAACTTGACTGAGCAAAGACACCACACCACAGTGCATCAAGGGCCCTGCATGGTATTGTGTGGGGTGACGAATTTAAATGGTACAGAGACACAACATTGATCAAAGTATAATTACTTGGATACTTCTTGATATGGACCATGAATTAGCAAACCTACTGAAACTTTGGCTCTAGCTTAAGTTCAGCTTTCTTGAGGTGCTGCATGCTTCTTTTTGCCATAGGACTGCAGAGCAAATACAAGGCCCAAAATCAACAAGGGCAACAGGAATTGCAAGATCTTTACAAAAAATTCAGAAGATTGATTGCCACCGCCGTGAGCCTGTGTAGGTGGTGGCTGATTATTTTTAACTTTGGCAGGAAGAGTGGAAATGTCAAACTTCCCAATGAAGTACTTTTCCATCATTTCTATGGCAGAATCACTGTGACCCACATCTTCAAAATCAATGGTAGCATCCTTCGCTGTAAAAATGACAAAGTTGGGATTCTTAGTCCACTCTTTACCAGTTTTCTATTTACAGACTATTCATATGAACTACCCAACAAACAGAAAAATTAATTACCTGTTGCCGTCACCAAAACTTCATCACCTCCTGGATGGTCATCTAAAAATGGGGTGATATCATACACCTGAGACAGTGGAATGCATTGAAGTATAGCAAATTTGATGGAAATACTGGTAATAAAAGTTAAGGTTCTAAATACCAATTGTGAACGCTAATAATATAGAGTCATTCAATCTGAATAATTGGCATTTAGAACTATACACACTTCAATATATATCCCAAAGCAACATTCACACGAGACGTAAAATTACACTGTTCTCAATATCTTGTAAACGTGACGCACAAGTTTCTCGGGATATAACAGGTTCTTCCCAACAATAACCTTTTCCCAATAATAATGGATTAACAAAACTAACAAGTTTTTACTAACCCAGAAATTGAAAAGGAGAAGCTATAAGAAATTCAAAACTCTTCTCTAATAACATTGTTCTCAAATACCACACTATAATGATAAAAACTGTTTCCTAAATCTACCTGGGTGATAAAGATAGACCAATTCTTAATGTGGAAGAGAAAACAATTCCAAAAATTATTTTGCAGTAGAATTCAACACTTAAAAATGAGTAATTAATCTCAAATACACCAAGTTCTTTATCCAGATTAAGCCCTTCAAACTCAAGTTCATCTCCAAATTCTTCAAAAATAAGGAGTTTGAGTGTTATTTATGCAAGATGCAATTGCTATGTTGTGGAACCAGAAAACTTTGAAGAGACAATTAAAGAAGCTAGGAGGAAGGTCATGTAAGAAGAAATTGATGTAATTCAAAAGAACAATGTGAGCTTATTGAGAATTCAAATGACAAGCTATTGGTGTAAAATGGGGATACAAAGTAAAGCATAACCAAACGACTCACTACAAAAGAATAAAGCTAAAACTTGTTGCAAAGGGCTATTCATAACAGTTCGGTATTGATTTTGAATAAACTTTTGCTCCTGTGACACATGTTTAGACATCATTAGAGCTTTAAATTCTCTTGCAACTCAGAAAGGGTGGAAATTATTTAAATTGGATGTGAAGTCGTCAATTTTGAATGCTGAATTGACCTCAAGGATTTAGTATTGAAGGCCAAGTTTTGGGATTTTAGGATGTAATCTAATTGATACATCACTAGTTGTGAATGAAAAAGATGAAGAAAGAAGACAGAGGAAGAAATGTTAAAGCTACCAATTATAAAAGTCTGATTGATGGAAGCAAGGTTGTTAAGATTGAGCAAAATGAATATATGATATAAAAAACACTTCTAGACACGTTTCTTCAACTTAGGTGTAATTTTATGGGGTGCAAAGATGCAACAAACTGTGTCTCAATCTTCTATAGAAGTTGAATATAATTCAAATGGCTTAGCAACCCAATGAGCAAGTTGGTTGAAAATTGTGGTGAAAAACAAGATGTTGTAATTATTCATTGTGATAATAAATCAATCAGTTTTATGGGGAAGAATCCAATCTATCATGGAAGAACATAGCATATAGCCATCAAACATCAAGAAATAACTAAAGAAAGAAAGTGAAATTAGAGTTTTGCATGTCTAATGATCAAGATTGGGCTTTTCCTAAAGAAAAGTTTCAGAAAAACTTGCTTATAATCCAGCAAAAAAACCTCCCATAGCAAAATGAACTCAATCAAAAACTGCAACAATAATCACAGTATCAGTAGCACACCCAGCATAAGGCCTAATGTGCAAAAGGAAACAACAACAATCATGAATTTTAATTAGATAAAATGAGCATACACCTGTATAACATAGGCTAAAGTAGTAGCATAACATTCAGTTCATAAATTTTATTATAGCGTCAATTTCAGAACAGACATTCCAACCTGGTTTGTCGGATACACTTCGATTATTATTCTTAATATAAATAAAAAACAATTCACTTAATTACTTGCTGACGCTAATTTAAATGTTTTATTATGCTCCTTGATATTAAGAAAAATGTTAAATTCAAAACAGCACTGGATTAATGAATTTTAGTCTGAATAAAACTGTATACACTTAGTATACTTCATCGGAGATTGTTACGTAAATATACATTTACCCTTCTTATGCATGCTCTGTATGGGCTATATATAAGTGGACTCGTGTACTCTTATAACTGAGTTAACTCAGTATTCAATACCTTTTCTCTCTTTCTCTCACTGTATCTCTGATCTCTTTCTTTCCTATTTTCCTTTTCTCTCTCTCTAATTCTTGATCTTTACAGAGATTAACAAGAGG
>Ga0099825_1006119_pt1 | contig 15182 bp, 9 predicted proteins | sample SiratroredBW_FD_76838 | JGI IMG/M metagenome (GOLD analysis project Ga0099825, IMG submission 76838) | Root nodule microbial communities of legume samples collected from California, USA - Siratro red BW | ecosystem: Host-associated > Plants > Roots > Nodule | place: USA: California | collected... | reverse complement strand
ACTTAATCAGTGCTCAAGGACCAGTCAGACCTGTAAGAAAGACTTAAGCACTGGTAATCATATATCAGAGTCTTTTATTCTAGGATTCTATTTGAAAGTAAATAACTAAAACAAGTTACTAGCTTTCATTACCTTAGAGAGAACGATCCCCCTATCAATTTCTCAAATCAAGCAACAACACCAGTTCAACTCTAGGGATCTAGAACAAGTTATCCAAATAATACCAACTTTTAGTATAACCTTAATCAGAGGAACACTTTTCTCAACTGTTCCCACAAATATTGATGACAAAAACTTAATGAAAAACAGATATTAAGGGATCTTTAGAGCAAATATGAACTTACTCTGTTTGAGATTCTGATCGGTTAGTAATGATACTGGAATCCTCAGCTACTGTGAGACTTGATGAGATTCTAAAACAGATGAGATATAAAGTATGAAAATCAAGAAAGAATGGAGAGAGATATAGAGAAATGATAGGTGGGTGTTTGTTCTTATCTCCTTACCTATGTGTGTTGAGGGGGTTAGATGCTTGCAAAAGAAAAAAAATGATAAATATCTTAAAATTGTAGAGAGAAAGCATAAAAAAATATAAAAAAAAATAATTTAAAAAACTATTAAATTTTAGAAATAAACAATTAAATAGTTCAAATTTGTAATTTATAATTTGAATATAACTTATAATTTTTTCATTTATTATTTATAAGGCCATCCTAGTAAAAAAAAAAAAACCTTACAGTCTATAATATATTTCTTTAAGATATAAATATAATCAAAAGAAATTCAATGTTTGATTAACTTAACATAAATAAACTTGAACTTTATTTAATATTATTGCTTTAAAAATATCTTTATTAAGCCTAAACACTAATATAAATAAACAACAATCCTAAATAAACTTATATTGTATTTTAAATTAATAAAATTTCATACTTTTTATTATTTAAGTCTATAAATAATGTCCCGTTTTAATCAAATCATAGATGTAAAATTTTCAACGAAACCTGCTATTGAAAGCGTGCTATTAGTTGGATAATTCTTGTCTGCATTTTCGTACGAAAATTGGAACTCTTCCCATCTCGCAACACTTTTGGACAAGCCATATATCTAAACATTTTTATGTCTTAAACCAAATATATATTTAAAGTTTCATTTAGTACGATTTTATACTATATTTAATTATTTATCAAAATTATATAATTAAATATTTTTTTACCGTAATTAATATAAAATGAGATTTTTTTTACTGATTTTAATTTAAAAAATTTTCTTAAATTATTATTATTATTATTGCAAAAATAATTGATGCAGCTTTGTAATCAATTTTAATTAGAAAATTTATTAAATAAATTATTTCAAAAGTTTTGAAAACATAAAACTATTGTAAAATTTTCTTTTTTTTTTGTTAAAAAGAATGTGAGATAATTGAAGAATAATGATATTTTAACACCGTGATGTGGCAACATAATCATTTGACAATGTGTCGTGTCAAAACAAATATTATTTTAACGAGTGTTGTCAGTGTGTAGAGAGTTATCTCATAAATCAGAAGAATTGTTGTCGCTCTTAAGATTTGGTCTTCAACTTTGGTGCACACTAACTTTTCCTTCACACTTGCTCATCACATATCCCCTTCACATTTGCTCTTCTCTTGAAGCTATCATATGTCTTCTCCTTCTCCGTTTCGTCGTCGATCGCCGGTGTGAACGTTCCATTTTAGTGAGGGTGCTTCCACTTTATTTGGTTCTTTCTTCGGGTGTTTTTACTTTTTTTGCATTTTCAACTAAAAGTTCTTCTTTTATGGGTTTATGATGAAAAAGGAATTTTTTTAATGGATGACTGAGGTTTCACTCGCATAAATAAGTTGTTTTTATAGAACTGTCTTTATTCATACTAGGACTGCCATAAGGAAACATCACAGGTTACCCACCCCAAGTCTCTTACTGGGACACATGCGTTGAAGTTTTGATAACCAAAGTCACCTGACCTGGATGAGCATGAATTCAACAACTGAACTTCTCTTTTGTTACATTGTACCCACAACAAGGTTGACTGAGGTTTCATTCCCATTAATAAGTTGCTTTTATATAACTAATAATTGGTGTCGTCTAGTGGAACAAGAGAAAGAAAGTTAAGAAATTGAAGACATGACCACCAAGTTTGACATTGAGAAATTTTCTGCATAGAACAACTTTTGGATTTGAAGAATAAAGATAGAGGTCATCTTAATATAACAAAGTTGTACTGATGCTCTAAGCGGAGAGGTGAACATGTCAACATCTATATCTAAGAAGGAGAAGACTAAAATGATAAAAAAAGGTTAAGAATGCCATAATTTTGTGTCTTGGTGATAAGACCCTAAGAAAAGTCGCGAAGGAGAAAATCGTTGCATTAATGTGAGTGAAACTTGAGTCTTGTATATTATTAAGTTCTTGGCACATAGACTCTAGCTAAAGTAACGACTATATTCTTTCAAGATAACCGAGTAAATATTGATGGTTGAGTATTGAGGTGAAACTTGAAGATGAGGATAAGACTTTACTTCTTCTTAAAGCCATGTCTAAGATATATGAACATTTTAAAGATGCTTTCCTATTCAAAAAGGTGTAGACCATAGAAACCACAATAAGGACTAAGGAACCTCAAAAGTTTCAAGAGTCTATGGAAGAGGATAATAAATGTGTCGAAGTTAAAGGGAAAGAAAAAGAGTGAGCTTAAGGGAAAGAAATCAAAGCAATATTCGTCAGATGATAGGAAAGAAGTTAGGTGTTACAATTAGCATAAGAAATGTCACTTCAAGTTGAGTTGTCTAGAGAATGAGAGAAATGAGAAAGGTAAGCAATTTCATTTGAAGAAGGAATTTGCTGATGTTGTGTTAATCTCTGATAGCTAAGAGTCTATAGAGGTGTTGGTGGATTTTGACACGCAAAGAAGTAGGGTCGTGGAGTTAAGGTGCACCTATCACATGTGTCCTGTGAAGCATTTTTTTTGAGACCTTGGAAATGAAATAAGGTAGAGTAGTCCTTCTTGCAAACAATAAAACATGTAAGGTGTAAGACACGAGGTTTATTAGATTAAAGATGTTTGATAGCTAGGAGATGTTATTACAAGAAATACGATATGTTCTAGAGCTTAAGATGAATCTTTTGTCAACCAATATGTTTGATAAGAGGAACATTTATAGTTTGATAAGAGGACTATTTGTAGATGGTCCCATTTAGTCCATCCAATTCTCGTGTAATCATGTTTCTGTTAGGTATCTAAGTGTGAGTCTAGTCCCACATTAAGTAGAAATGAGAAAGTTGAGCAACATATAATAAAGAAGACCCACAAACTTAATTCCTTAAGGTTTTGGGTTGAATGTGGTGTCATTTCCTTGTGTGGATCCGACTCTTGTCTTATTATTGTTTGATCTCCCTATTATTTTTCCCCCTCAAATTTTTCCACCAATTCTTAATCTCATAAGAATTCACTCTTAATTGTTAAAGTGATTTTGTGTGTAATTCCATTAAGTCCATTCCTGATTTGTTTCAATCATTCTTTGCCATAATTGACTACTCATATGATTGTTAAATTAACTTAAATAATGAGAAAATTTCCAAAATAGAAGCCTCAAATAAATGTCCATTTAATGATTGTGAAAAAAAATAAATAAAAAGGGATGAGACTTAGTTTAAAATTGTTGAAAATAAATTTATGATGTCACAAGCAAACTAAAGGAAGAAACATTTAAAAAATAAAATGAAAAAAATAAAAATTGAAAGGCATACTTAAATACTAGATGACGAGTGATTAATCCTTGCTTCACAAGGAGGGAGACAGATATTTAAATGTTCTGGCCACTGGTGATAATTGTCTCGCTCACTCGGATTATTACCATTCTAACCATGAAATAGTCGATAAGTTTATTATTCAAAACATTCTTTGTCTATTTTTCTATTAAATGAACAAATTATTATAATATTTTAGAGTGTCACATCTCTTTATGATCGTTACCAAACTTTTCTCTCTAACCATCATGCTTTAATAAATGATTTGACATTTGAGAAAACCCTCAACTTCTAAATTTGTGAAGCCCTTATATTTCTGTAGTGATAAATTTGTCCATTATAGGGTCTATAAATATCATCACAAACTCTGTCTTCCCTCAAATTGAAACAGTTTCTTCAACCTTCAATATATGATCATGTTTTTGTACATTGTCGTGTGTGTATCCATTATTCTTTCCTTCATATCCTTCGGGATAAGTTGGAGACGTAATAGAGATTTAACCTTCACAAAATGGCCAATCATTGGTATGCTACCTTATGTTCTCCAAAATTTGTCCAACATTCACGATTACGCAGTCTTTGTTTTGAAACATCATGGAGGTACTCTGATGTTTGAAGGACCTTGGTTCACAAACATGAACTTTATTCTCACAGCCGATCCCATGAACGTGCACCACATCGCAAGCAAGAACTTTAGCAACTATGGGAAAGGGTCCAATTTCAGTGAAATTTTTGATTTTTTTGGAGGAGGGATTATTACTATTGATAATCTCCATGCATGGAAACAAGAGAGGTCAATTCTTCATTCACTGTTTCAAAGGGAAGACCTTAAGATCTTCCTTCGAAAAACCATTCAAAAGAAGCTAGAGAATGACCTAATTCCATTTCTTGATTACTCATCAGAGGTTGGAACTGAGGTAGACTTACAATTTGCCTTTCGGAGGTTCACCTTTGACATTGCCTGCTCTAGTTTTCTTGGTTTTGATCCTCACTCTCTTTCAAACAAAATTACTAAGCTTTCACTATCTGCTTATGAGAGAGCTTCAGTTGTGATCGAGGAGGCAATGTTTCGGAGACATATCACACCAAGATGTTTGTGGAAGTTGCAAGAGTGGCTCCACATTGGTCCAGAGAAGAAGTTCAAGGAGGCCAAGGAAACTTTTGATAAATTCTTGTATGAATGTGTTTCATCCAAGCGTGAAGAGCAAAATAGATGCAATAGCACCAAAGAAGTGGATGACACTCATCGTGACTTGCTGAGAGTGCTAATGGAGGAAGGAGCTCAAAAGGGAAAAATAATGAATGACAAGTATCTTAGAGACACTGCATTTACCTTTGTTTCTGCTGGAAGTGGCACAATTAGTGCAAGTCTTAGTTGGTTCTTTTGGCTAGTTTCAACTCATCCACATGTGGAAGCTAAAATTCTTGAAGAGATCAAAGATAAGTGCATAAACCAAGATGGAACTTGGATTGCTTCTAGTGTGGAAGAGTTTGGTAAGTTGGTTTACCTCCATGGAGCTATATGTGAAGCCTTGAGGCTTTATCCTACAGTGCCCTATGATCACAAGTGTGCCATCAAATCTGATACACTTCCTAGTGGACACCATGTTAGTCCAAATACCATGATATTATACTCTTTGTATGCAATGGGAAGAATGGAACAAATATGGGGAGATGACTGCATGGAGTTTAAGCCTGAGAGATGGATTTCAGAGAGAGGAGACATTATACATGTTCCATCTCACAAGTTCATAGCTTTCAACACAGGTCCTAGAAGTTGTTTGGGTAAAGACATTACTTTTACTGAAATGAAGATGGTTGCAGTTCCTATACTATGGAAGTTTCAGATGAAGGTGGTGGATGTTCATCCCATAACACCAAGAGTCTCTATGGTGCTTACCATTGAACAAGGCTTGAAGGTTAAGGTTACTAAAAGATACACTTGATAGAAAACATTTCAATCCCAAGTGCTAGATGATATTTAAATTTTCTGTCTTCAAAGTTATGACCTACTTTCAATTTGTGCTTTGTTTGTGATGGCTAAATAAAGTTGTGGTTATCTCAGTATTAATAAAGAGAAATACCAGCCTGTGGTTTTATTCTCTTATACACTCTTTTAAATATATTAAATTAAGTTTATTTGTTGGTTTCAAAGTTTTTTTAACAAACCTTGGTCATTATTTTATAATTTTTAATTAATTTTTAGTAAATGTTAAAGACTAATTAGAGAGTGTTATCCTCCCCTCACTATACTAGAATATGAGGATAAAGGAAGGACTGATGGGTGCATGTGTCCAGTTCAATTATTAGAAGTGATAAATTCCTAAAATGTATTTTCCACTATTTTTAAATGTGGAATACATTCACCCAAGGTCTATTCTTGGTAATAAAATCTTATACTTTAATAAGATAATAATCTTTTGACTTGTAAAAAGAGAGAAGAGTGTCAATTTATAATCATTCTTTTGAATCATGTTTCCTTAAATCTCATCCAAGCTAACATGTTTTTACTTACTCTGCCTATTGAAATGATTAGACAGTTTTGATTGTCACGACACTTAGATTCAATCAGAGTAAGTTTTAAATATAGTATAATTCTTAAAATTGAATTTCATTGTTTGGAAGCAGAAGACTTGATTTCTTTTATTTTTACAAACAAAAATAAAATAGTTTTTTACGAAGATAAGTAACTCGGTGAAGCTTTACCTAAAGAAAATTTTTTGAGGTTATATAGAAACACAAACTTAAAGGAAGTCATAGAAGTCATACTAAGGGTGAGGATATTTGAATGGTGATCAATGGATATGAAAATTGACTTGGAAAAGAGGATGATTTGAATGAAAAAGATATTGGTTAGCAATTTATTACAAGTGATAAAAGGAAACATTTCACATAAGAATAAGAAAAATTAGTGGATACGGAAAGATAGAGAAACGCAGTAAAATAAATGATAGAAGATTGGAAAATAGAAGTAAAGGGCAAAAAGGCTCAATATATGTTTTAATCTAGAAAATAAAAAACCTTTTTAATTGTCCAACACTTTGCATGCCGAATACTAATCAATCAATAAAGTGGTAACATGAGACAACCTACAAAGTAGAGGTGTAAAGGTGGGAAGTAAAAGATGTGTCTTATGTGAACCTAATGATGAATCTATAAGCCATTTGTTTTTGAATTGTAAGGCGGGAATAAAAATATGAAAAATGTGTGATTCCTGTTTGGGGATTATATAGTAGAAGATAACATAGCAGAGTTACATTTTTACCAGTTTGAATACCTAGATTTGAAAAAGAAGAATAATAGTGTAGAGATGTATATAAGTGACGACTTTTTAGAGTATTTGGAACTATAGAAATAATGTTACTTTTAGAAATACAAAATGAGATATTGAAAAAGTATTTATTTTAGCACAATGGGCTTAGATTATATATAACTATCCAACAACATACTTTTCATATTCAGATCCGTCTATGAGCCCATTTACATGCTTACGATCCTTATACTTATAAATGAAATTGGTAGCCTATGAGAGGAGACAAATTCTTCCTCCACTTCCATACATTCTTCTTGCACCTCTATAAAAAAATTTAATTCTCAAAATATCTATGTTGAATTGACCAAAATGGTCTTAAGATGCCATCTGATTTATATTTTTTTTTCAAAATATAAATTGAATGGGGTGTCTCATTTGCAATCGCACACGCACAACACTGTCCAGAAAGAGGGAAAAAAAGAAGAAGAAGAAGGAAGGAAGAAAGAGAGTTGGGTGTGGAAATTGGTTGAGCTCGGAAGAAAGAGAAATGGACGACTACACGAGGGAAATGATGGACCTGAAGAGACTGGTCACTCGCACTCTCGAGAAGAAAGGCGTTCTCGCCAGGATCCGTGCCGAACTCAGAGCGAGTGTGTTTGAAGCCATCGAAAAGGAAGATCATGTGATGGAGAAGGACCAAGGTCTACCTCCTGCATTGCTCGGTAGCTACAACGATCGAGCTAAACAACTTCACGCTTCTCCTCCAGGTAGGCTCCTCACGGCGATGATATGTGACTACCTTGACTGGGCGCAACTCAATCACACACTAAAAGTTTACCTTCCGGAATGTAATTTGGAAAAAGATTTCTGAAAGACAGAGCTTAAGGAGTTTAGTGCCAAAAATGGTTATGATCTCAATAGAAACAGAGATAGTCCTTTACTCTTAGATGTGCTTGAAGGATTCTTGAAGCTTGAGAATTTAACCCAAGCAAGGGCTAGTAGTAGGAGATATACAACTTCAAAAACTGAGTCTTTACCAAACTCAGAATCACATAATTCCTGTAGGCATTCTTCTTCATCTGTTGGTAGTGGCTTACCTCCACTAGGAAGGGTTGTTCCTTCATCCCAGGCATCATCTGATAAAGAGGAGGATATTCCATGTCTGCTTATAAGAAGGATGAGTACAATTGGCGAATGACAGTGATGAACTCGCTAATGACATAATTCAAACATCAGGTGCATTGGAAAATCTTTAATTAGACAGAAAAGCTCAAAATGACAATTGGATGATGGCAGCCCATCCGGTTCACATTTTTTTTAAATGTAAATCGGATGGGGTGTCATCCAGTTGTCATTAAATGACAATCGGATTGCACCCCATCCGGTTCATAAACTTTCAAATTGACAACTTCGCCGTTCACCGTTGAATACCTCCCAAATCATCAAATTAACCATTCAAATCTACAATACATCTCACAAATTCTTCATAAACATAAAAAATTACTTACCTACAACTTTGTTGAAGCTTTAATTAAAAATTTTGCCAAAAAAAAAATAACCTCCTAGAATGGTGGTGGGTGGGAAAATACTCCACGGATGAGATTACTGAGGTGAAGGGGGTGGAGGACAATGCTGACTTTTTCAAATTTTAAGTAAGGCTATATGAGTAATTTCATATTGACTATGGAGGTACAGGAAGAGGGTATGGAGGTGGAGGAAGAATTCGTTATGAGAGGTACATATTTATATCAAGAGCCTGTCTTTTATATGTACTAATGTATTTGCTTCCGAGACTGCCTAAGATGTATAAGTTTAGTAAAACAAAAGTGAATGATGGGTTGACACTACGTACATGAACAAAATTCCAAACACTGTAGGTCCATATTTTAAATGGTTTTTTTATAAGACATACTCTTAGTTTTACCTTGATTTTGCACACCTGAGGCAATTGCATAGAACATAGTTTGACTTGCTTTTATCTTTTGGGTATCAAGTTGCAAAAATAGCACGTATAATAATGTAATTTTCGAATTTTCAATTTTTGTTGGTTTGTTTTCATGACACATTTTTGGTGAATAGAAATCTAAGGGATTTCTAGATTGATGAACAATGGTATATCAAGGCATTGTGTTATTTCGAAGTGTATTTTTAGGTATAAGTTGCTGATTACTTTAGAAGATTGCATATAAAAAACACAAGCGTAAAAGAGCTAAACCACCTTATAAGTGTTCCCTTATTTAATTATTATTTATTGTTAATAAAGAAAAATAGGTTCATCTTAGTGCTTTTGAGATCTTACATGATATTGTGTAAGATACCTAAGTCCGAATATAAAAGGTGTCTTATAATATAGAAAATATTTTTTGTGTGGTTTTCTCTTAGCTTTTTGTGCAAGTGTAACAAACAGATAATAAAAGGGAAAAAAGGAAGGACATGTCAACTTATAGATAAATAAAAGTGTTGTGTTGGGAAAATCAAAGGGAAAACACCTGGAAAGATCAAACAAGAATGAGAATTGAGTCAGACCCATACAAGGGCGTGATAAAACCTTCAACCCAAAACCTTAACGCATTAAGTTTGTAGATCTTCTTTCTTATATATTGCGTAGCTTTCTCATTTCTACTCAATGTGAGATTTAGACTCATACAAGATACCCAACACTATAGATATATAATATACAATCTAATCAACTAAAAGAAGGAAGTTGACGACAAACAGACATGATAAAGAGGCATATATATGAACTAATATATCAGAAGAAAGATTATGAGAGGGGACTTAAACACATAAGTTTTTACAACATGAATTGGTGTTGTTTCAAACTGCTGAATTGTATAAAAAACAATTGATAATGTGAATGCAACATGTTTATAATTGGATGAAGGTGCCTTTGCATAGGCTAGATGTTTTTATTGTATTGATGTTATCCATTTGGACAATGATCTTTTACATAATCTTATGTTTAAAATAAAAATAAAATTTAGGTTTACATAAAGGGAAAATGCCCATTTAGTGGCATATTATTTTTTTTTTCTTTTTTCTTTTGTACATGGACTGAGACAACTCTTTTACCTCTTATATTCATAATTGATAATAAAAAACATTGAATCCCCCTAAAACATATTTATAGATTTTATATAATTTATTTCTTTTAAATAAATTTTATATAACTATACAAGTAATTCTTTTAAAAAAAAGTCTAATTTAATTACTAAAATGACTTTATATTGGATGCTCATTCCTAGAGTTAATCAATATTCTTTAGAGATTTGGTTAGCAAATTATTCAAGAAAAGCCTTATGCAATTCGGATATCATTTCGTGCATGGTGAGAGTTGGGCTAAAATATGGTATCGTGCTTCATACGATTACAAATTTGTTCATAAATTTTTGAAGTGATTCATTTCTCTCATGTTTTACATTCTCAAGGACATGGATTAGCCACATGTTGTAAGTTAACAATGAATTGTGTTTTGAACTTTTTATGATGAACATTTGGGACAAGTTAGTCGAATTTGATGATAATTTATAATATCAATGTAAGGTTCCTCCTTTGAGTGTGGTCAGAAAGATTTTACAACAAATGACATTATCATTGAAAAAGTGGTTGATCTACATCTTATAGGCCTTTAAGTGCTTTTATGGGTTGGAGAATCTAGCGTATCTTTTAGTGTTGGAGACTTGCACTTAAAACAAAGGTTGATAGCCATAATCTTGGGGTGAAGGGGTTGTCGTCATTGGTGCCTCTATGTGTTAGGGTAGTTTGGAGAGAATGCCAACTTTTAGTAGAATGAGACACAAAAGTTATTCCTGGTCGTCGAGACTCTTTATCTATATCATCAAGCAATTGTGTTTAAGTTGTTTGGTGTGTCCAATCAAATGTTTGTTTAGGTGTGGGCGTCGTTTTGGATATGAGATGACCTTATTTGTGATTCATTACATGCTTCGTATGTCATGGATCATGACTTTTTTACATTCCACAACATTGTGTGATTGTTGTTGTCAGAGAAGCTTATGATCTTTAGATAGTTGAACACACATGTTCTCATCACACATACATTTTATAGTTATAACTATGTTATGTATTATTTCATCGTTCTTTAAAGTAGGTGTTCCATGTGTTTTGACCCTATACTCACTATTGATGAGGGATCCATCTCATTGTTGGATGAATAGAGATGATATTTTAACTTTTAGTACAAACCACAAGAAATAGAGGATTGTAAGACAAGTTATGAGCAAGGAAAAAGTATTCTTTATCAACCTTTGGAGTCCTTAAAGATGAGTTTAGGTAATAACATTCAAGTGTTGAATAAAATTTACTTAAAAAAAACTCTGGTATGGTAATCAATAAGAACATCTAAATATAATGAAAGTAAAGAAAAAATGTGATACTTCCTATAATAAATACACATATTTATAAATCTTTACACCTTCGTCAATATGACTAAATTAAAATATATTTTCCATTTTTCAACCATAAATTTTTTGTTGAAATTGAGAAATTTGATTCCATTATACTATATCTCTTCTTACATGTTAAATATAAAATTTTTCTATATTTAGACATATCATTTTGTCTTAAACCAATACTTATAAACGTATGTAGGGTTTAGATACATAGAATTTAATATATATATATATATATATATATATATATATATATTATCCTATTTTGAAAAATTAATTAAATTTTCATATTGATATATTTATAAAGTTCTATACTTTTGTATCAAGATTTTTTTACTCCAAATCACATGTTGTAGTAGAATTCTAAATAAGCATGATTATCTTAAATCATCAAATCATAGTATATATGTAAGAGGTCAATTTTATGAGGTTAAACTTTCATTTTCTTAAGATAATATAAGAGTTATTTAGTGTTTATCTTAATTAAGTCTTTTGGGTTTATCGTGTTATTCACTATGCAGTTCTCTTAGTTTTACGTTCGAGATGTTTAATCTTCCGTACGAAAAAATATGTTGAAGATCTTATATCAACTAAAAATTCAATTAAATTATTATATATATATATATATATATATATATATATATATATATATATATATATATATATATATATATATTCTAAGTGGATGTTAAATCTTATCTTATTATAAGTCAATTTTGGTGTCATTATTATGATAATTTTTATCTATTTCGTTTTATTATTTTGAACATTCTCAATTTGTTCCATTTTCTAGTTACACTTGATAGTTATATATAATTATTTTTATTAAGTGTTTTTATGGTGCTAGTCCACTTCGCTTATATCACAAAATAATAGTATAACATGTTACCATCTTTCTTTGAACAATTATCTTACTTGAATAAAAATTATCCTTAGCAACCATGACTAACATTAATTATTGGATCATTGTTTATCACTAGGTCAAAAACTAATATAACAGTTTTTTTTTTTTTAAGTAGAACCAAATTAAAATACTTAAAATAGTGTAATAAAATTTAAAAAAATGATAAAAAAGGTAATTAAAGAGAATAAAATATATTAAACTAATTAAAAAATAAATTAAGGTATGTAATTATTACCTTCTAATGTTCTATGCATTAGTTAAAAATGTTTTTTCACATTTTAAATTACATCTTTTTTTTTTTAATTGTAACAGTCGAAGAAGGTTTATCTCTATTACATAGAAAAAAGAAAACTTAAATATTAATTTAATTAGGAAAATTAATTAAATTTCCTAATTTTATTTATTTTCACAATTTTTATTTTACATTTTTATTCCAAATTACATTATTTAGTCGGATTCTAAGATAACATAGGAACTGTTTTTAATGTATAGAAAAAGAGAATTTAATATACTAATTTATTTATAAAATGAATTTAAATTTCCTAATTTGTTTATTTATTTATTTTATATAATTAGTAATAATTTTATTTCTAATTACATTATTTAGTTGAAATAAAACCCGAATAAGGACTGTTTTGAATGTAGATAAATGTAGAATTAATTTATTAATTTAATTATAAAATGAATCAAAATACCTAATTTATTCATTGTTATACGTTTTATTTAAGATTCTTTTTATTCCAAATTACATTATTTATCTAAATTCTAAGAACTGAATAATGATTATTTTTAGTATAGAAAAAATTTGAATTTAATGTATTAATTTAATTAGAAAATGAATTAATTTTCTAATGTGTTTACTGTTATACAATTTAGTTAAAACTTTTCATTCCAAATTACATTATTTATCTGAGTTCTAAGAATAGAGTATAATCTTTAATGTATAATAAAAGAGATTAAATACAATCAGTTAATTAGAAAAAAAGAACTAAATAACCTAATTTGTTTAATTTTATATATTTTAGATAATTTTTTTACTCCAAATTAGATAATTTAGTAAAATTTTAAAATAAAGAAAAACACTCAGTAAGTTGATTCTTTTATTGAAGATGATATATTGTATATAGTAAAATTAAAAGGAGTGTATTGATTGAAGATGAAATAATATTTAAATAAATTATTTTAAATCAATTAAGAGATTAATAGTTAAATTATGGTTTTCAATTAATGAATATTTTACATATCTTATTGAACAGCTCTTTTCAATAAATATCTTCTCCATTTCAGTTTAAAACATTAATATTAAATTAGTTTATTAATGAAATATTCAATACACTTCACCCAACACTAACTGCATGTTTGTGATGGGTTATATGCAGAGAGAGAAAGAATAGATGAGACCATTATAAAAAAAAGAGAACAAGACTAATATTAATATTATTATTATTATTATTATTATTATTATTGTGATATTTTAAAATTTTCCTTTTTATAATAATTATTTTTATTTTTTAAATAATTATTCTTAAAATAATAAAATTATAAAATATAAATAAACAAAATGCACAGAATTTTTATAATAAAAATGTAATAATAATAAATTTTAAGTAAATTAGTAAAATAGTATTATAAAAATAGAAAAGACAGAAAATAATAAATAATGTTTAAAAGATGAAATGTATTAATGAACCATAAATGTTTAATATAAATAAAACAAAAACAACCAACAGTTTAAAGAAAAATACAAAAATTACAATTTGTCAGAAAAAGGGTTACATTTCATGGTTGACAAAAATGAATTGTATTCTCCAAGGTCACACGCGTGAAAGCGTGCCAGGTACCATGAAAGCGTGCCACTGTAGCATACTCTTATCCCTGTTGTATATATCTCTCTCTCTTCACGTCACTTCGTCTTTCTTCATTTCTCTTCCCTCTTCATGCATGTGCATTTCTTCACCACCTTTTCGATTTTTCTGAATTGGGTCTCTTTCTGCAATTTCTTTTTCTTTCGCACCTTCTTGGACTTTGCTAGACTGAGAAGATGAGTTCAAGATCCTCCAGGGAAAGCCGTCAGAGGAAGACGTGGAGCCTGAACCTGGACCTCAACTTGGCACCACCATCTGTTGATAATAATTATGTTGTTGATCCAAACGAGGAGGATGATGATGATGATGTGGTTGAACTGTCACCAACTGCATTTGCTCAGGTTCAAAGTTCACTCAGATTAATTTTCAAGTTTAGTTTTCTCAGCAAAAGAAAGAGATCCAAAGAATTTTGATCAGCTTTGCTAGGAAACACTGATCTGCTGTGTGTGATTCTGATTTTTGTTGTCTCAGGCTAGGAGCAACCAGAGGAGGAGGATTCAAAGGAGGAGCATTTATGATAGAGGTAACTCATTGTGTTTTGGGATTTCTCTTTTGAATTTGGCTTTGTGGTGTCATCATTTTGTTTCTGTTGGTGGTGATTTTGTTTTTTATTCTGTTTGCATGTGTTGGCATCTGGATAAGTTTCCAGATTCACTTCCATTTTGTTATACCATTATATTCACATAGGGTGTCTGCAGATTCAGAAGAATTGTAAATGTTCATTCTGATATGATTAATGTATTTATTAAACCTAATTATGTATCTATGTGTATATATTGTGTGTTTGATGTATAGATCTTGTAACTTTTAAATAAATTATTTCCTTTTGCTGACTGAAAAGAACAGTGTATATCAGTGTGTTTTTTTTTTTTTTTTTTTTTTTTTTTTTTTTTTTTTTTTTTTTTTTTTTTTTTTTTTTTTTTTTTTTTTTTTTTTTTTTATTTTTTTTTTTTTTTTTTTTTTTTTTTTTTTTTTTTTTTT
>Ga0099825_1006118_pt1 | contig 15182 bp, 7 predicted proteins | sample SiratroredBW_FD_76838 | JGI IMG/M metagenome (GOLD analysis project Ga0099825, IMG submission 76838) | Root nodule microbial communities of legume samples collected from California, USA - Siratro red BW | ecosystem: Host-associated > Plants > Roots > Nodule | place: USA: California | collected... | reverse complement strand
TATATATATATATATATATATATATATATATATATATATATATATATATATATATATATATAACAATTGAGGGAGTATAAATGGACATTTGACAAATAATTTGAGAAAAAATTCAAAGCAAAAATCAAAATGAAGTTTGTCAAAAGAGGAAAAAAAATAATAGACATGGCATCACGTGACTCGTTTAGTAGCTAACGTATTTCTTGTTTAAAGAAAATTTTTCTGTTTCTCTCATTTTCCACACATATGTAACCTTACTCTCCTTCTTCACTATCCAAACTAACACTTCCTCTTCCTCTCTCTCATTTCCCACTCACAATACCTTTCTCACACCTTAAACACTTCATTTCTCTCATTTTCTATACACGTACGTCTTATAGCAAACCCCTTATGCTTTATCTTCCTCTCTCATACCGCAATCACATTGTCTCTCACTTACCAACCACTCGATACTTCTATTACTCTTAAACCCTACGGTGCACCATCTTTCATTTCAAAGTTTGTCGAAATAGTGTTACAATGCACTGTAAAGTACTTTCATCTCTCTCAAAACGTTATCTATTTTTGACTCTTTGAAACCCTACTTTCTAGACTCCTAGTGTGACTTATTGTCATGCCTTGTCAAACCAATGCATTGTATTTGATATTGACGTTGTTGTTTGGCTCCATCAATCACAAAAAATGACAAGATCTTGACCTTTAAGAAGAGAATCAGTAAAATCCCAATCTGACATCCATTCTGATTTCAAATTTGAACTTTCACCGCACATATTTCATGTGATGTGATGTTGTTTTTGGCTTGAATTACAATTTAAACTTTGCTTATGATGTTCTTATTATGACTTTTTTTGGCCAAAGAATAATCTTTTACCCTATTAGAGTTTACAATATTCATTTATATGACTTAAATTGTGTTCTCTTTTGGTATAAAACAAATCTTTAACTATTATTCTTTATGATATTATTTTCACAACTTAAAGTTAATCTATTTTGAGCAAAGTATTGAATTTTAAACATATTAATACAATATTTCTTTTAATGAGTTAAAGTTTTCTTTTTGAACAATTAAGGTTTCAAAACTTTATTTAATTATGCAATGTTCTAGTATTTATATGTCATCATTATTGTTGTCTTCATTCATTTTGTTCTTTTCTTCAAATTTGGCTACCAAAATATTGTGACTATAATATGGCTATATTGTAAATGTAAAAGCAAATCCACTCCATAAACAAATTCACTATAATATGACTGTAATTTGAGTGCATTTGGAAAAGTTCAGAATGTTGTTATAAGTACACAATTTAACAAGGTCAAGGTTTTTCAAGGTATTTTATAGTATTATCATATTATTTCAACTTTAACTAGTGAGACAATCCTGTTGGGTAATCCGAGGGGGCAAAATTGATGAGATCTCACAATAATGAGAACTGAGCCAAACCCACACAAGAGAATGACGCTACCTTCAACCCAAAACCTTAAGGCATTAGGTTTGTGGGTCTTCTTTCTTATATGTTGCTCAAATTTCTCATTTCTACTCAATGTGGGACTTAGACTCACACTTGGATACCTAACAAATCTTGAGTATGTTAATTTTGTTGTATCGTTACAAGGAAACTCTTTTGTAGTTTTGGGTATCATCAAACATATTGTTGATGATGATTACTTGCATATGCAGTAAAACAATATAACAATATACTCAAACTCCAAAATGTTTTTTACAAGGGTATTCTACATAATAGGTATGTTTTGATATAATTTTTTTTCATTTTGTAAAGCATTATAACTTTGTATACATGTACTTATTTTTTATTGTATTTATTAACCAAGTTTTTAAATGTATCCAATAATACTTGACCACAAATAAATTTGGGTGTTGACAATACTTTAAGCAATGATATGGTAGTAACTTCACTTAAAAGAGATAATGCAACCATTTTGCCAACAAATAGTAAATAGTTAGTATTTTTATAATAATTTTATATGTTTCTCATTCATATTCATATTTATAATTCTATTAATATTATTAATAATAAAACAAAATGACTCATGTATTCTAAAAATGCTTAATTCTTCATTGTAAAGAATTTAGACAATAATATTTCCTCTATTTACATTGTATAGATATTCTATATAACATGTTTTTTCAGACTAGAAATGATATAAGAGCCCTTAATAAGGGACCAACCACAAAAACTATGATAAGAAGAATCCAGGAATAGTGACACTCAATTGAGTTCAGCAGAGTGAAGTTTTTATCAAAATGGGTCACATCTCTACTTGTACATAGCAATGTAGTTTAATTTTTCAAATTTAGGGGCATGTATTGGACTTCTGTATATTTCTTTTTGGATTTTATATTTTGGGTCCACAATAGAAGCTAAAATAAAGCAGAGTGACCCTAAGGACATCTAGATGCTAGCTTTGATCGTCCACCCCACTCCACATTTTGCACATGTTCTAAATGCTTAAGTGTGACGTGACACATAACATTTGATCCACATATTCCACCGTATTTTATGGATCAAGTGACAAGTGTCACATGTCCATTGATTGCTCTAGATTTAGGTATTTTGAATTTGAATTTCCCACTCACTTTTGGCTCCAAGATTGCCGACTTGGAAGTCTATAAATACATGTATTCAGCCTTTGAATTTTAGCTTTGATGAATAGAGTGAAGTGCTGCCAAATTTTTAGCCCACACTTGTCTAAGTTCATCTCTAGGTTAGCTTGTCTTACCTTAGCCTTGAACCATGGGAAGAGTTGGCCTAACCTCTCTTCCCTTCCACTATATTCCTAGACCACTTTCCACTATTGAAAACACTTCTTATTCCAGCCATTGGACGTTTCATTCCCCTATACAATCCATCTAATCCGCGCATCCAAGAAAGAAAGCAAATCATAGTCATGTAAACCATCAAGAAAACTATCCAGTATGTGTATTATGAAAATTGTCATTTCTTCACTTCTAACAATGATAGTTCCTCTACTAGCCTTACAAAATTATTCAGCATAACATAAGGTAATAACTCCACTTAAAAAGAGATAATGCAACAATTTTGTCAGTCAACAAATATAAATATTCTTTTAGAGATGTTGAAAAGAAATGATCCATTTTGTCATTCTTCATATCAATATTTTTTACAATTTAATTTTCTTCTTAGTTTTAATAACAAATATTTAAATTTTTAATTAAAATTATGAGAACACTAATTTCTTTATTTCATATTTTAAACTCACTTTAACAAGTATAGTTTAGGTACGTTTGGATTAGAGGCTAGAGTTGAGACATTGATGTAGGAAATTAAAAAAAAGATAATAAAAAATAAGGTTGTTTGGATTAAAAAAAAAAAAGTAGTAAGTGAAGAGGAAGTTTATGAATGATTTGATTAGTATAATAAATTTTAAAAACATTATGAACTTAACTTATAAAAAAATACTAATTATTTTAAAAATAATTATAAAGAACAAAATTTATTCTCAAGATCTGGAAAACAATTGAAAGCTTAATGAGAAAGATTCATAATCGTATTTTAAAATTTGTTGGGTGTCACTCAAATTTTCAAAAGAAAAAAAAAAGAACAAAGTGTTGAAACGAGAATGTGATGAATTAAACATATATTATTTATTAGCAAGACAAAAAAAAGACATTTAAATGTGAATATGAATCACTTTATCTAAATAATCATTTTTCTTAAAGATAACAACTCAAAAGGAATAAATATTTTTTTAAAGATGTATACTTCTCGTGTTTCAATCCTAAAAACTAACTAGTTATCAAAATGCTGACATAGATATAATCGATACAATTATAAAAAAAAATAACATAAAGATATATTAAATCGAGTTGGTCAAACTTTTTTTAAAAATATAAAATGAAGAAATGTTACGTAACCCAATTAAGAGAAATATGACTTTTTTAAGTAATTTTATTTCAATTTATTACTAGAAATAACTTTTGTTCTAATTAAAAATTATTAAAAATAATTATTATTCAATATTTATTATTTAAACTAATCATTTTTCAAAATAATGTAAATCTTTAAATATACTTATATTTGAAGAAAATGGATAGATGTCAAACATAAAAGTTACTAGTATAAGATCTTTTCATGCTTCACTTGATTAAATTAATCTTTTCAAAGTTTTTAACGTTTGATATGATAAGATTAATTAAAATATATTATTTTAAAATTATAAATAATTTTATAAGAGACAATTTTGATAATCGAATAAAATCATAATAAACAACAAAAATTTTCTCTTTTAAATATTTAGTACAACCTTATATTTAAGACATTACTAATAAAACGATATTTACATGTTTATTGATATGTAATTATCTAAAGCAATGTTTAAATAATTAAAAATATATCTAAATATAATTTTGTTACTAGGAAAATAGTATATTGATTGACAAAAAAAATACCTTCAATGGTAATATCTACGTCAGTAAATAATAAATTAAATTAAAATAAAAAATAAAGTTAAATTCATTGTCTTAATATAAATGAATATTTATTTATATTAATGAATAAAATAATTTATCACATTCAAATTTATCCCTTGTTTGATCAAGAAGAAAGGAAAGAGTAAATAAGAAAAACGTAAATTGAAAAATATACGAAATAAAAATAAAAAATATGTTGAGAAGTTATATATCTTTATTTTTTTAATTTTTAAATTTAATAAAAGTATCTCTACATTTATATTTTTCCAAATTTTAGTTTCTCTCATTTCTATAGATATTTATTCTATTCAAAATACATATCAAGAACAACTGATGCATCTTATTAGAACCAGTCCTTCTTAATTTAATTTTTCTTCCAAAACATATCATCACCTCGGTTACAGTCTAGAAGAAGAAAGAAGATTTGGTGGTGTACTTTACTAAAAAATAAAAATAAAACAGTTAAGTTAAAGAACATTATAATAATTTTTAAGTGAGTTGAAATGGAGGTAAATTTTATTTTGAATTATATTTTTCTTTTAAAAAATATGAAATAAGAGAGAAAGAGGTAGACAGCTGTAGAATACAATTACAAATGCTATGTCACATCACTCACTATCTCCCAACAATTTGCATTCTCTCTCTACTTTAACTAATTCACATTTACTTTTCTTCACTACCATTCCCCATTCCCAAACACTGCCTCAATTCCTCTTCATTCCCCATTTAATCACTTTTCTAAATCTCTAACCCCTGCCTTCAAGTGTACACAATCCATCCAACCTTATTACCCTTCAAATCTTCCATTGTCCCAAAGGCAAACAACCTTTCCCTTTAATGGAATTCTTATCCTCCATTTTCCTTTATTCTTCATTTATGAAGATAAAAAAAAGTATTGGTTTTTCCTCCAACCTCACTTTGCCCAGGCTTCAAAGAAACCCTACAAATAGTTAATCACCACATACCATCTTTCCCAACTTCTAATCTATGTTACTTTTTATTTTTATAACTAAAGTAAGAATAATTTAAATATATACTTTTTTATTAATTCCTACTTTTAAAATTTCTAAAAATTTATTGTTTATAATTGTAAAAGAGTGAGGATGGGTGTTGCAGAGGGAGAAATAGATGAAGCAAAAACAGTATAAGATGGTGGGGATCTCATCTCATCTATGCTAAGCTTTTTTGTCCGTTGTTGATTCCAAAGCTACCACCGTCAAGGAAACACCGACTAAGCAATGATTTTCTGAAATGAATTATTTCTTCTTTTTCTTTTTGCCTTTTCCCTTTTGATAATTTGGAATTTGCCTTTCTTTTTCACTAGGGAGGGACCATTTCTATTTCTATCTTCTTCTTAACATGCAATGGATCTCATAGGACCACCCACGTGGCCCCATCCACACACACCTTTCTTTCTTTGTTTTCCTAGGAAAATGGATTAATATTCTTTGCCTTCCCAATGTATGTAACGTAAAAAAAGTCTTCAAATCATTTCTTTCCCTTTCTTCTTTTACTTCTACACATCTCCAACATTATATGCCAGCTTTTCATCCTAAAATATTTCAATTTCTAAATAATTTTACAAGGGCTGCTTTATTAAACAGTAATTTATGCATAATATACCATGCAAGGAAAGTGTTTCAGAAGTTAATATAGAGAAGATTTTTGTACTGAACACTGAATCAATGTAAAAAGAAAAATTACATCAATTAAAATTTCAAGTAATGAAGAAAGTGACTATTGCCACATGTAGGATTTATCGTAGTTGTAAAGGCAAATCAATGAATGTGAAAGACATGCCTTTTCTTACGAACACAACCCTCACCACAAGCTCCCCATCATCCTGGAACCCAAATCCTTGCCTCAAGCAAAATACGAGGTCAAAATTCAAAACGCAGAAATATAGTTCCAAAATGTAAAGTGTGTATAAAAACTCAAAATGCAGATCCAAATCGCATTATAAATCCAAACAAAATCTACACGACACAAAACACGTTTGAAGTTCTTGAAAACACTCTAAAGAGACAATACCTCTTAGTGCTCTTGCACAAGTCCCTTGAAGGGACTATGTATAGGAAAATTGAGTTTTACATTACACTTAGGATATCTTTATGGTAGAAGTCATATATAAATTATAAATTTAAGATCTGATTTTTATAAAATATTTGCATCAAAATATAGTGACATAATAATAGATTTATTAAAAATATGGGTCACAATAATAAAAAATAATTATTTTTTACATAAAAAATAACTTTTATTTAAGATAAATATTGGTAGTAATATATGTTCCTAACTTGAAGTATAAATAATTATCATTAGACGAGATCATGCAATATCTTTGCATTGAAGAGAAAGTATATATGTTACCTTTAAAGATGATGTGATGTGATGTGATAAAATCCATCAAAAATGAATTAAGAATTTAATTGTTAACTACAAAAATATCTTGGTTTGGTTAGGAAATGTTAGTGAACATAAAATTATCATATGATTAGTGATATGACTAAATTTGTAAAATTTAATTTGTCTAAATTTAATAATTAACTTATACTTAATTTTATAGAAAAACTTTTTTTTAATTATTTTATTAAATCACGTATGTCGGTATCGTTGTGTTCATGGATAGAGTATATAAGTAGCAGGATAATTTAGAAGAAAATGTTAGATCTTTTTCTTTTAGATAATTATGTCTTTTTATGTATTTTGTTGAATTTTAATATTTTTAATCTTTATTATTTTTTGTTAAGCTGTAGTGAATTTCTTTTTATTACTTTAAGTAATATTTGTTATTTTAACACGTGGATTTATATTTCTTAAAAATACGTAGATTTGTATATCCTATTTTATTCTAATATTTGATATTTAATTATCATTTGAAGTCAAATTTGTTCAAAAATGTTCATATTTTTAACTATTTAAATGTTTATATTTTAATAAATTTATTATTTATTTTTCATTTCTTGTTAAGGTAATGTAATGTCATTACACATTTATTCTTTTTCTTCTTTGTTCTTTGTTAGGAAAATGTATATTAAGAAAAAAGTGAGTTTGAAGCTTAATTTATTATAACAAAACCAACTTATATTAAAAAAAAAAAAATGAGTTTTAAGTATAATTTATTATCACAAAACTAACTTATAAAGTGAGGTTTGTCTTCATTTATATACTGTAATTTGACATTTTTAATTGATGTAGGATTTTCATTACATTCCTCTAATGTTAAGACATTAACATCTTAAGCTTGGAATAAAATATTTATGACTGGAATTTGACATTTTTAATTGATGTGGACTTTCATTACATTCCTCTCATGTTAAGACATTAACATCTTATGCTTGTAATAAAATATTTATAATTGGTATAATAACCACCCGATAGCTAATAATACTATAAACCCAACAAACCTTATTAAAATTGTTAAATAAATAAGTTAGTTTTAATTTTAAAAGAGTCAAGAGTCTATTAGCATCAATAAAGAGTATGTTAACGTCAATTTAGCATAAAGGGATCAGTTTTTAATTTATATTTAAATATTAGTGTGCTTATTTTACAATATTTAGACCTTAAATTGTACAACCTATTTAAAGGCTTTATCTGATGAATAATATCTAGCAATTTTTCACTTCCACTATTTTACTGTCTCAAGTTTACAGTGGTACTAGAGCTTTGAGTGAAGAGTGTGCAACAACAAAAGAGTAACCCATGGCTACAGAAAGTTTTGTTCAGCCTTCCATTCCTCGGTTTGATGGCCATTACGATCAATAGAGCTTGTTGATGGAAAATTTCTTAGGGTCAAAGGAATATCGCAAGTTGTTTGAGATGGAATACCCACTAGCACAACGGATGTGCAAACACTGAGATAGAATCAATGAAGTTGAAGGATCTCAAAGCAAAAAATTACTTATTTTAATCAATTCACCATGCAATCTTGGAAACAATTCTATGCAATGACACTTTCAAGCAGATTTGGGACTCCATGAAAAAAGAGTACAAGTTTAGCAAAGGCAAGGAGGCAACAACTTCAAACACTTTGTACGGAGTTTGAGACACTTCGAATAAAGTCCGGTGAATTAGTTACCGATTATTTCTCTCGAGTCATGACAATTGCTAACAAAATAAGGATTTATGGAGACAAGACAGAAAGAAGTTACCATAGTTAAAAATTGCGTTCCATGGCCCCAAAGTTTAATTTATTGTTTGCTCTATAGAGGAATCAAAGGATATTGATGAACTTACATTAGATTAACTGCAAAGCTCTCTATTGGTTCATGAGCAGAAGCTTAATCAGTAGGAGAAAGAAGAGCAAACACTGCTAACATCCACTAATGGTCAATCTTCTACATTGAATAAAACTACTTATAAGGGAAACAAAAGGCCAATGAATGACAAAAATCATCAACAACAACAACCAGAGTACCAATTCAATAATTATCATGGAAGAGGGAAAAGAAGAGGAAGAGAAAGGGGAAAAGGAAGAGATGAATTTGAATCATCTACTCACAAAGCAAACTCAGGAGATAAGTCCAATGTAGAATGTTATGGATGCCACAGGTATGGACATCATAAATTTAAATGTCATACTAACCTACCAAACCCAATGGAGTAAAATCATATGTTGCAAAGAATGATGAAGAAGTTTCTCTCTTAATGCTCTATCATACAAAGGAGGAAACTAGCAAGAACAAGTGGTATTTAGACACAAGATGCAGTAACCATATGTGTGGTGACAAGACAGTCTTCTCTACTTTAGACGAATCATACAGGGATAATGTGAAGTTTGGGAACAACACCAAAGTGTTAATGATGGGAAAGGGACAGGTAATCATTCACACCAAGGGGAATGCCACACAAACTATTTCTAATGTTCTTTTTGTCACAAATGTAAAGACCAACTTGTTGAGCATTGGTCAGCTACAAGAGAAGGATTATGAGATCCTTTTCAAAGATGAAGTATGTCGTATACATGATTAAAAGTTGAGATTGATTGCTCAAGTCAAAATGACAACAAATAGGATGTTTCCTCTTTATCCCCAACAACATTATACAAACTTGTTTTGCAGCACAATTAAAAGACTTAGCATGGCTTTGGCATTTTCGTTATGGTCACCTCAATTTTGGTGGACTAAAAATGCTTCAACAGAAAAATATGGTTATAAGTCTTCCATATTTCACAGGTTTCTCAAATATTTGTGAAGATTGTACCACTAGCAACCAACACCGATGTCATTCCCAAAATGAAAAGTAAGGAGAGCAAGACAACATTTAGAGATTGTTCATTCTAACATTTGTGGGCCTATCAATCCTATCTCAAATGGAGGTAAATGTTATATCATCACTTTCATTGATGATTTTAGCATAAAAAAGTGGGTTTATTTCTTACAAGAAAAATGTGAAGCTTGTAGCTTTCAAAAGCTATAAAGCCATGATGGAGAAAGAAGCTGGATGCTTAATTCAAGTGTTTCCTACCGATTGTGGAGGTGAATATACTTCACATGAATTTGCATACTTTTGTGAAAAATATGGCATCAGAAGACAGTTAACAACAACATACACTACATAACAAAATGATTGGTGTGAAAGAAAGAACTGCACAATCATGAACATGGTGAGAAGTCTTTTGAAGAAGAGCAAAATCCCATGAAATTTTGGCCGGAGGCTGTCAACTGGAGTATTTCATATTCTAAATAGAAGTCCAACTCTAGTAGTTCAAAATATGACATCCAAAAGAGCTTAGAATGGTAGAAGACTGGATGTAAGTCATTTCAAAAATTTTGTTACATTGCATATGCACACAAACTAGGTGAGAAAAGGAATAAGCTAGATGACAAGGGAGGAAAATGTGTTTTTCTTGGTGTTAGTGATTGTTCAAAAGCTTACAAACTATATAATTCTTCTAAGAAAATTATCATTAACTGAGATGTAATATTTGATGAAGGAAATTTTTTGACAGTGACACGTACATAGTACCTAGTGTTGATAATAATATTCTAGTAGATTTTGATGAAGAAACAAAAAAGGGGCAGTAGCCTGTGGAGATTTAAGATGAGCAATCAATCATAAGAGAACCAAGGAGCCAACAAATAAAAAGGTGACCGACATGGATGAGTGATTATGAGGTAACACGAATAGATCAATCCGAAGATCCTCATTTTGCTCTCTATGCAGATTGTGATCCTGTAACTTATGAAGATGAGGTTCACATTCAAAATAGAGGAAAGTCATTGACAATGAAATTGCAGCCATAGAAAAGAACGATACATGGGAGTTAACGAAACTTCCAAAAGGAATGAAGACTATTGACATTAAGTGGATTTATAAAACAAAGTTGAAGAAGAATGTTGAAATTGATAAACACAAGGCTCGTTTAGTTGTCAAAGGATATATAAGCAAGAATTTGACATTAACTATAATGAAGTGTTTGCTCCTGTCGCAAGGCATGATACAATCAAATTAATAATTACATTAGCAACTCAAAATTTATGGTCTATCTTTCAATTAGATGTCAAATCAGCTTTTTTACATGAAGAATTAAAAAGAACAGATATTTGTTACTCAACCTCTTAGTTATGTTAAAGTTGGTGAAGAGTATAAAATATATAAATTAAAAAAAACTTTATACACAATAAAAGGAGCTCCACAAATTTGGTATAGTAATATTGAAGCTTACTTTCTAAATACAGGTTTTTTCAAATTTACAAGAATAAGTTCTATTAAGAAGTAAATTTATACTTAATTGATCTTCCCAAAATCAATTTATAAGATAAGATTTATCTTTATTTACATATTATAATTTGATATTATTTCTAATTAATATGAATATTTAATAAGAGAATTCTTTTAATATATGTATTTTTTATACATGCATATACAATATTCATATAATCATCGCATATTTCATTAATTGAATAAAGAATTTGCGCAAATTATATATCTTTTGTATATGGAAATTTTATTTGATAAAAAGTATGATGTTTTTAATATAAAATTTGAGATGAACTTACAAAACTGGTGTAAAATTTAATTACTTACATAAGAAAGCTCATTATAGTCTGTATAATGGTGAAAATTAAATTAGATGCACAAAATTATGAAATCAAGCAAAATTACATAAGAATGATATCCTTGCCCAAAATTTATTATAGTTCGAACATATAAAATATCTGTAATGTAGTATGTATGTATTGTTTAACACTTAGAATGTGTAATTTTTTTTATAATATGTAATTAGAATTTAATTAAAGTATATTGATAATGTAATTAGAATTTACTTCAATTTGAAATGGGTTGGAGAAGACAATGAATTGTGACAAAACATCATCTGGGCCCCACTCATGTCATTCACTTAATTCAACATAAGAGTCGAAATGGCCCATTTCCTTTGACTTATTTGGTTGGATTCTTCTATTCAATTTATTCCAACTTTTATTTGGACTTTGGCGTGTACTGTGTAGACTACATGTAGTTTTAAGCTGTAAATGTCTTGCTAGTTCACATACACACACAAATCAAGTTAGCAAGAGACACTGGATTTATTTGGATCTTAAAATGGTGGAAAGGGAAAAGAAAAGATAAGAAAGAAATTGAAACGGAAAGATGTTTCAATTTAAAAATAAATAAATAAATAGATTTGAGCGAAAAAAATTATAGTAAAAATGATTGATAGTGATTAAAGAATTATTTTTTATTTTCATTTTTATTTTCATAATATTATATTAATTATTTATTTTATTATTAATAAAAATTAATGACATAATTGTTATGTTAAAAACATATATGTCTTCATTATAATTAATTATGTTTTATAAATAATTGCCTATGGAAACCTAATCGATTATGTATCACAAATAGGTGATTTTTTAGACTTTCTTCACACATTTATAAGGAAAATTAATAATTAAGGTTTATTTCTTTTTTTATGTTTTTATATCTTAATTTTCCCATTTTCTTCGCAAATCACCTTTGTTGAAGAATGTAAACATATAAACGTGTATTAGGTCTCATGCATTTTAGTACATAACATTTTACTGACTTTTTCTTTTAAATCAATTGGAAGTTACATGTATCAAGCCGCTTTTATTTTTAATAGGATAAATAATAATATTACTTTTCATTAGAATTGCATACTAATTTTTTAAATTATTTCTAATATATGCTTCTACATTTTGCTCATATTCCATTAACTTCAAAGGAATGTAAGTAACCTCCATTGATGAATACGACACATTTGGATTATATTCACTTTAGAAATTAGATACTCTTTATAAATATATATATATATATATATATATATATATATATATATATATATAATTTTTAAATTAATGATGATAGGAGTTATTGATCTCCAAAATAAATTTGGATTACCTCATTAACTTTTTATATATAATAATTAATGATGTATAAATAGTTCAAATGAACTAGAGTTGGAGATGATGAGAGTTAGCGACACAATGGTAATGATAAATAGTTAAATTTTTTTTTTTAATTTCTTTCTTAAATTTCCTACAATATCACATAATCTAAATGATGTGTCATGATAGCTTATGAGCTATTAAACACTAAATGACTTGATATCTTGGAAATAGAAATTTGCACTTTTTTTTTGTCAACATTATACCTAGTCATTGTTTGGATTAGGGATCGAAAAAAAGAAGGAAAGAAAGAGAAATAATGCAAAATAAGGTTGTTTCAATTAAGAAAAAAAAATTGAAAAGTAATTTTTTTGAGTAATTTTATTAATGTAATAGATAAAAAATTGTGTTAATTATAAAGTTTACAAAATAACCTAATTGACCTTATATTAAAAATCATATTTGATTAAAGAGTAATAAGTGTTTAAATACTCATCACTTGCGTCACCTTAAAAAGTTTGTAAGCAGGTATTCTCTTACAAGATAGTCGTCAATTATTTTGTTCCTGACAATATTTTCAATTTAGTAAAAATTCTTAATGTGAAAAATAATTTCTAAAAATAAAATAAATTTTTAAATTAAAATAAAAAAAATCATAATAGAAGAACAAATTATATTTCGAAATAACATTTATTACCTACTTTAAAATGTTAACAGAAAATTTCAAGATTTAATTCCTACCTTAAAAAGTTGTAACATATTTTCGAATTAAATTCTATATACAAAAATCAAACTAAAATTTACAATTGTAGTGACTATCTTAAAATTTTCTACACACTACTTTGATATTTCAAACCTTATTTTTAGAAGCTATACCCTATTTTAATCAGTTTAATCCCAGCTTGAAAAATTTAAACTATACATTAACATATTAAACAAGGTAAACATTCTAATCCTTGTTTCAAAATTTTGCTAACTACTAAAAAAATGGTTTTCTTATCTCAAAAATATTATATTTTGAGTCCCCGAAGTGTCATAGTCTATTGTATACACTTTAATCCCAAATATCCCTCTATTCAAATTTGTGCGTCCAAGTGTAGAGGATAATAGATTATGTTGAACCCCATAATTGACTATGCCTCCTTTTTTGTGTGTCCTTGGGCCATCACCAACAACAAATTTTATAGAAGGAATTTATGCACAAGGCGATATTGGTGCCAAACAAACACACGCACAATGAAAAAAACTCATCCAAGAGAAGCCATGAATTTCCTCCATAAATTACCAATGTCAACCACAATCCACATTCAAGATGGATCACTAAAAAAAAAAACATTGATGTATTTTTTGGGACCTTAGCTCTAATGCTCACTGGTAGTGCTTCTAAGGAGACGTGTGGAATTTCAACAACCTCAAATTCAAATCACAGATAAAAGGGAAGTAAACTTCAATGGTCACCCCAACACAACAACCAATTGTTCTCAAGTGGGGAAAACAAAGGTGTGAAGGATTGTTCTTTCACAGGTTTTTATTGTAGTAATGCAATGACTTGTTGAGGGCTTCATAATCTCTGTGCAATGATCCTGAAATAATATTATGTGCATGGTCAAATCTGATGTGCACTCAGCAAAAATATTAGCACTTGCATGGTCATATGAAATCAAGGGTAAAATGAAAAGATCGCACCAATGTCACTTGTATTTTTTGTTTTTGTTTTTTTTTGTCATTTCTCACTAGTTTGCAATAGATATAAGAACGGAAGATGGAGCCACACAATTTCTTTTTCTTTTTCATATATCAATGGAAACAATTCACTCACACCAACTTTGATCTGCACCTCCCCTTCCTCACCAGCAGTAAAAGTGTGCGAATAAACACAGTTTTACCTTTTTGTTTGGGGGTGTGATAGTGGAGACATGGTTCATGACCCAACAAGCTGACTTGATTTATAGATCTCTTAACAGAATTTTAAACATATTTATTTATATGTAAGTAATAAAAACAAACCTGACCTTTTTTCGATTCTTCCAAATTTCTCACTAGTTTCTAAAAAAAATCTAAATTATATGTGTGAGTTTAATAAAGCGAGATCTCTACATCTATTTAACATTCCTGAACATCCTATAATCATGGAGCATATCACCGAATACACTGTATGCTGAACAACTACAATCGTCCAATGTAAACAACAATATTATTCTGACTTGAATATCGGTTCAGAAATTTCACAACACAATTCAATCGATATTGATTTAATTACTAAATTAATCCAATTATTTAATCTAATAATCAAATTAAAATAGCAATTGAGCATGTAATTATAGAAATAATTACAAAACATGAACCTCATGATCAAGAAACAATTAGCCACTCATAATCAT
>Ga0099825_1006117_pt1 | contig 15185 bp, 8 predicted proteins | sample SiratroredBW_FD_76838 | JGI IMG/M metagenome (GOLD analysis project Ga0099825, IMG submission 76838) | Root nodule microbial communities of legume samples collected from California, USA - Siratro red BW | ecosystem: Host-associated > Plants > Roots > Nodule | place: USA: California | collected... | reverse complement strand
TTTTTTTTTTTTTTTTTTTTTTATATATATATATATATATATATATATATATATATATATATATATATATATATATATATTAATAATTTTTATTTAAAAATAGAAAATATATTATTACAATAGTAGTATAATTAGTCATCAAATCGTTATTTCCTTATAATCGGTTGTAAAAGTATCCATACCCTTTATATTAAATAAATAAATACATACATACATATATTTATGTAATACAATTTATTGAATTTTAAATAAAAACACACATATTCACTTTCACCCATATGTCTCTTACATTTCTCTCTATTTCCTCAAATAATATTTACTGTTTTATCACTTTTTTCAGTTGCTTCTCTTTATATCTTTCTCTTCTTTCCACCTAAACCCCCTGTTTTCTGAGAAGAATTTGAAAGGAAAAGAAAATGCAACTTAATGGGGGACCTTTGGTGTGCAAAATGGAGCTTGAATTATTTCCACAGACTGAACAACAATCAGCCAAATCTTTCATAACTTGACCAAATAATGTGAAACAAGAAGGAAGCTGTAATAAAAACATGAGTAGTATCTTACAATGAAACATGCTTATTAATTTAGGACAGAACAAAAGATAAAAAGATTGATCATGGTGTGTGCACATTAGACTCAGACTCAGAGGATGGCCGGTTCTTCAACTCAGGATGCTTAATTTCCTCAATCATTCTAGCAACTTCATCCATTCTAGGCCTATTTTCTGACCCCTTAGCCACACATGCTAATGCAATCTGAAGCATCTGAACCATTTCCTCTTCAACATACTGCCCTCTCAGAAGCTCCTCATCAAACACTTCTGCAGTCCATTCCTCCCTCACAACAGACCTCACCCACCTTGGAAGATCAACCGCATCCTCATACCCTGGATACCTCAGTGGTGTCTTCCCTGTCAGCATTTCAAGCAGCAGCACCCCAAAGCTGTATACGTCAGACTTCTGAGTGATCTTCTTTGAGTCACTCACTTCTGGAGCTCTGTAGCCGTTGGTTCTGGACATGGTTGCTGGGGTGTTCATTAGAGGTGGCAATCCAACATCAGAGATGCAGCCGTCTAGTTCTTCGGTTATGAGCACGTTGTTTGACTTGATGTTGCCATGTGCAAATTTTGGACCTCCCTCGGAGTGGATGAAAGCAATTCCCTTGGCGGCTCCGTGCAAAATCTTCACCCTGGAATCCCAGTCTAGTGGGGTTCTTCCTGCACCCCTGTTTCCTGTTGTTTGCAATACCAAAGATATAATAGTGTTACCACTGAAGTTGAGAAGTTGTAGATGTGACAAGTAGTTTTAGTTCAATCAGTAACTCAAGCATGGAATTAAAGACAAAATTTTGAAAATGTTATGTTGAGTAATCAGCCACAATGTAAAAGTTTTTGTATACTACTATGAATTGCCTTGCTAACAACCTGGCATCAAGTGTTACCATCCATCAAATCTTGTTAGGATATCATTTTAAGAAACTGATTAAGTTTAATTCAATTTTACAAAACTGGTTGCTAATCGTTTATGACGAGATTTTTTACGCATTGATGAGATATTTTAATGTTATAGTAATATTTTCTTGGGGCTGGGGTGTGTGATTGGGGATTATCTAACCATATTGGCATGAGATCACCCATGAAATCGTGGAGACAAGTTGGTTATACTGTCGTTGTCAGTTTCAGTTCCTATTCGAATTCAATGAACAATGATTGATACTAAGTTGATTTATCATAGTTTGGTTATAACTGAGAGGTTCATGCAGAATCATAAGACATGTTAGTTTGGAAGAAAATGAGAAGAGTTTTGTGATCACGTACCGTGCAACAAGAAGAACAAGCTGCCACCTGGCATGTAGTTGTAAACCAGAAGTTTTTCATCTTTGGAATAGTAATAAGCCCTTAAGGGCATCACATTTGGGTGGCTTCCAAATCTCCCCACAATCTCCAAATGCTGCTCAAACTCCTTCTTTCCTACCACAACTTCTCTCAACCTTTTCACTACCACTGTTGTTCCCTCCTCCAAAACAGCCTTATATGCCGTTCCATAACTTCCTTTTCCAAGAACTTCAGCCGAAGCCTTCAGCAAATCCTCAAGGTCAAAGCTAGAAGAGGAACCTTCAAAGAAAAAAAGTTTGTTTTTTTCGGCCCCTTGCACCCCACTCCCGAAACTCTTTGAAACCTCTGTCTTTCCAGCACACGAAGCCTTTCCTTTCAGTATGCCACTGCTTTTACTGTCTTTCTTCCTTTTCGAACAGAACACACAGATTACTACAGCTAGTAGAGAGAAGGCAAAGACCCCAATGACTAGAGCAAGGATAGTAGCAAGGCCAAAGCTTTTCTTATGGTTGGTACCCTTTTGGTTTTGGGTGGTTGGTGGAGTGAGTGGCTGGTAATCATCAGTGGAAGGAGATGGAGAAGGGGAGATTGTAGAGCAAGCATTTAGTGGTGGCCCACATAAGAGAGAGTTCCCGACAAAAGAGGAATAAGGGAATGTCTTTATGGAACTTGGAATTGAGCCATTGAAGTTATTATAACTCAAGTTCAAATGCTTGAGGCTTGGAAGGTTGAAGTCAGGAATAGCCCCAGATAAAGAATTGTTTTGGAGATACAACCAAGTGAGTCTTCTGAGGTTCTGAAATGCAGGTGGGATGCTGCCAGAAAAAGAGTTAAAGGAAATATCCAATGCAAAGAGTTTAGGGGACACAGGAGAAGGAATTTGGCCAGAGAAGCTATTGTGCTGAAGGTATACAAATTGGAGTGAAGGAATGGAGAGGATGTTAGAAGGAAGATTTCCTCTAAGGCCATTGGAATGAAGACTGAGGACCCTAAGAGCATCTAGTTTTCCTATGCTGCTCTCTTGAATGGTCCCAGTTAATCCCATTCCTGGAAGATGAAGGCCTATGACACGTGTGCCATTTGAGTTGCATGCCACACCAACCCAGGAGGTGCAAATTGAAGCAGAGTCATTCTTCCAGTTGAGCCTTGGGGCATGTGGGACACTTGAAGCAAACTCCAAGAGAGCTTGTTGGTCAGACTTCAAGTCAGCTACAATCAGGCCACAGAGAGACAGTGTGGAGCCTAATAGAACAAGTGCAACAATAGAGAACTGCAACTTCATGGTTATTGTTTGATGCAAAACCAAGGCAAGTAATGGTTCCGGCTTCTGAGTTTAACTGTTCTTCATTCTCTCCTAGTCTGGCTTTGGAAGTTGCAGCAAGTTTTTGACTGATCCTGTAGCTAAGAAAGTACAAAAGGGTCAAATTTTAAATTGACTAATGTTTGTTCGGACAGATGGAATCATTTGGGTAAGCATGATTACATAACTAGCCTAAAATCAGTGATATTTTAATTTTGAAACTGTAGCAGCACACAAACAGGAAGTGTCTAATTTACAGGATGAAAGGAGTAGGAGGAACATATGAATTTAGAAATTATAGAGGGTTGCATTAAAAAAGTTTGAACTAAGTTCTATCTCAGAAAATTTGAACTATAGTACAAGTTTTATGCAGAAAACTGAAAACATCACTTGTTGCAGCTTTTGGAGAGAAAAAAAAAAAAAAAAAAAAACAATAAAACGAAATCAGTGTCATACATGCTTCCTTACCATTTACAAAGGAAGGGAACTTCGTTCAATCAAATGCATCAGTTGAGGCATTTTCTTTCTTTCAACACTTGAAGTGTTATGCTGACTCCTCCATTTAAAAAGAAAAAGTAAAAAGTCAAAGGTTTGCCTCTGAACTTTAGATAATGGGGGACTAAAGTGCATTTTTCACCGGGAATAAAGAAGTTGTCTCACAAATCGGTGGTTGTAAGTTTCAAAAACAACCAAGAAGGGAGAAGTGAAAAAAAATATAAAGGGCATTGTGATAGTTAAGAATCCTAGAAAAAATAGAACTCAAAAAGAAAAAGTAAAAGTTTGATTCTCCGTTGTACTTTATAAAGAAAAAGCATTCTTTATCTAAAGTAGACCGCATTCTCATAATTTATAAAAGATCAACATAAATCATTGGTGTTGATTTCTCATTTTTGCCACCTTATCTGGTCAGTTAATACTGCAGAAAGGTCATTGTGAAGCACAGAAAAATATTTGATGAACCAGATTTCGACACGCACAGAAACAAAGGATTATTAAAGAGATGCAGATGGGTCAAGTGTTGTAATAAACAACTCAAAGCTAACATAGCATCAACATCTAAACAAAAACAATTTGCCGATTCCTCCTCCACTTAAAGCAAACAAAACAAAACAATTGTCCATCATCCCAATTAAATAAAACTTAAAAAATAGCAACTTGAAGACATATTGTTCCCTCTAGAAAAATTCTCCAGTTTGTAAGACATATATAACCAGAAAGAGACTCAAAACTTCAATCATGAAGAAAGATAAAAACTTTATAGGGATCAGGGGAGACCACTTATGCTATGAGCATCAGTAGTAACCAGAATTCTTCTATCTTTGATCAAGGATAATGTCATATTAAGTGGTCCAAGTTAATGACTGCAAGTATTGAAGATGGAATTAGAAGGAAGTGACAGATGCTACCTTTTCATGAAATTCAGTTCTGGGAAGCTGAGAACACATCACATAGTGAAGCATCGCTGCAGGAAAAATTAGTAAGGAAATATCATCGAGGTCAAGAAGAAAGCAAGTTAATTAGTAAAGCGAAAAGCACTGTGTGAAATGGAGGGCAATAGTACTCGACTATTTTTGTGCTCACAAATCTAGTATGACTTGTAACTTTAAAATTGAGAGGGAGCCTAGTTTGGCTTAAAGTTACTTACAACTCAGCAAAGTTGGAGTTGGTGGCATCAGACTTGGCATTACAGTGTTACCAATAATAAGAGTATGATTTCTTCTCTTTTCAAGAGATTCACATACAGCAAAAAAAGACAGGGTGGCTGAATATGTCTTGATGAAAAAATGGAAGGAGAAAAAAAAAACTTTCCTACTCACTACAATGACAGCAATAATGAGGGACTTAACCAGCAAGCCTTTTATCTAACTAACTATAGTACTAGTACATTAATATCCACCTGCTGCTGCTGAAAACGGCCAACATAGAAGGAACAATGCATGGTTTTTGTAGATTTAATCGTATGAAAAAGAAGTACAAAGATCACCGGGGCATAAATAAGGATTTGCTGGCATGCCACTCAGAGAACTACTTAAGAACCGTAGTATAATACAGTACTTTAAAAATCTCACTACCACATCATTATTTCACTCTCCTAACATAGATATTAACTCTTCTATTTCTCTCTATAGTCAAAACTTTCAAAACTAGGAGGAAGGAAGGAATTCCCCCAGTGGTTATGATTGAGTTGGAAACCGTTCTTGAAGGAGTAATTACAGGGTCATGAAGAGGAAAGTGATTGAGATAATTTCTTGTTTTAATTCTTATTCAACATCAAAAGGGTCCCCATGAGAATTAATTAATTAAAGCAACAGGGCACCATGGTGGGCACTTTAAGTATTGCACACTAACACCTATTATCGTATAGGCCATGATCCAGTATTAATGTGGGAATGAGAATCAGCTAAAAAACTGACCATTGTAACTAGTTATGAAAATCCATTACAGTCCATTTGATTATGAATATTTTGATGATTACTTATTGTCATGTTCCAAAGTGTTTGGTATTGTGGTTTGACTAAAGAGAAGTAAGAAAAAGACGAGCATTCATTGATGAAGTAGGAATAGGATAAAGGTGTGAACAGAAACTAAACATTTAAAATTGGCACATATTGGCTATGTTTGTGAGAGAGACTAGGCCATAATGGGGCCAACCGTGTAATGAGTTACCCATAAAAACACGAAGGTAGTTGGCTGTTGCAGAACCATTTCAAATCCTTTCATTTCCACCCTTCTACACTAATCTTAATGCTATTTTAGATGTAGGTTGGCTGTCACTCATAACTCATCGTGTCAACATATCTGTTTCTCTCAATAAATGAGTAAATAAGAGAGAATTTTGATGATATCGGACAGAAATTTTGCATTGCATGCATCACATCACTGACGATCTTAAAAATCTTATAGTGCAGGCATGACTAGTATATATGGATCTAGTAGTAGTTTAATCAGTAATTTCTGATTAGAGTTTGTACAACAGCTTTAAATAAAGCATCAGTGATGATATATTTTGCTTATTAAGAAAACTGCTAACCATACATTTTAACTTACTGATATATTGAAAATTATAAAACAATGTGAGGTTTATTAAATAAAATGAGAGTTTCATTAAAATTTGTAATTTGTCCAACCAATAATGAAAAATTTGTTGAAAAGGGTGTTGGTTATATTTCCTTACTATTGAAAAAAACGACATCCCAAAAAGTTTCTCATGACGAGACTCCAGTCTTGTACAAGTGAGAAAATTAATTTAACACTGTTCTATAAATTTTTTAATTTACCTAATCAGTTCCTGATGATTATCTGTTGGGCACTTTCATGCCAATGGTTAATACTTAACTCTGACACTGTTATATATATGTTCATATATGATAGCAATAATTTTGAAAATGGTAGTTGAAGAAGGGACATGAGGGTGGACAGATAGTTGAAGGGCATGAAGTCACATTCACATATAGCTATAGACAACTAAGATAAGTGCCTCATTAATATCAAAAGAACTTGAGTAGTCCATTTTTCACTTCTATTTCACACACAGCAGAAGTCTACTTCTTCCATTCCTAGCTAACAAAACTGTCATTCAATGAACATACATGTGCTTCTAAAGCTGTTGCTAACTATTCGTTTTATTTCATATCTATTGACATTTCTTACTCTTCTTTTTGTGCGTTCAATATTGATATTTAAAGTTAGGAAATAATTAACTCACATATATTTCATCTAAAATACCTTTGCTTCCAATAGCATTTTAGATTTGTATACGTTTTCTAACTTATAATTTCCAACTAAACCATAAATTGCAATGTAGTATCAATTCTCTTTATTCAGAATCATATGCATAGATAAAAATACTATCATTAGATCTTTAATTTCCAAAACATCGATAGTTTTGAAACAAAATGAGCTAGACATCAATAGGTATGAAAACAAGTATAAAGTTTTAGCAAACATAAACAATCAGTATATTTTTATATTGTTATTCAATAAAAGTTCGTCATTTATATGATTTCGAAATGATGTTATAAAAATTTCTTCCGAGAGAATTATACTTGCAGTCATTGGAATTTTTTTTTTGTAGACCTCAAAATGTTATAACAATAACAGATGAAAAAGCAATACTGAAAATTATTATACTTATAGTTATCAAATTGAACTTTTTCTTATAATACCTAAACTAGAAAAAGTCTACATAACAGATAAATAAATAGGGAGAAAAATATATTTAATACCACAACGGATATCTATTTTAGAAGAAAACTTCTTCTGCTTTGTCTGAGCAAGGTTAAAGCTCCCGTGAAAGATTCTGCAAGGCTCAAACATACATTTCTTTTTCTTCGCTTCTGTTCTCTTCAATTAAACAGTAAACGTCTCAAATTTTAGTTTTCTTTCCTTTACTATTTTATTGCTTTCCAGTTTGTAAATGCCACCTACATTTTTAACGTTTCACAGCAAATTGGCCAATGTTCTGTTATGTGAGCTACATTTTTAACTTGCAACCGAACTGGTCAGATCAGAGCATCTACTGGTCTTACTTTAGAATTTCAGCACTCACTGTAACTTGTCGAGAAGCACCAGTCACACTGAGAATCCTTGGAAAGTAGGAGAAGAATACTAGAAACAACTTTCAAGGGGTAGGGGGCAGGTGGTCAACACTTAGGTCCCTGAAATGACATCCAACCATGGCAGATAGTAACCATATCGTGGACAAGGATTATACACTTGAGACAAGGCAACATCGAAACCAACAAATGCTGTCCATTCCAGTGCACGTTGATCCCTGTCAGCTTTATTTTCTCAACTTTGGTTCAGATAAACTTGGCCATTTGTGGTACAGGGGTTTCTAAATCTACGGAAAACTCGAACTGATACAAAACAAAATGTGTTGTAAATAACATCAACTCCTGCAATCAAATAGAGAATAAATCAGAAGAAAAACATCTGGAAAGCCTATTACTAGGTGCCACTTTTTTCAAGCTTTTCAATTTCTTCACGCTGCTTTCTTTCAACCTCCAGACGTTCTCTTTCAGCATCTTCCTCTTCCTCAATCTCATCAAGAGCATCAAATTCCTTGGTTGCCGCCATTGCCTTCACTACAGGGTCTCTTAGCTCGGATATTAGCCCCCCACCAACCTTGTACTCTTGTTCATCCCCAATTAGATACAACCGCTGGTCTGGACCAGAAGCCATGGGTACATCAACGGCCAGAAGCTTCATATCATACTGCGTATGAACATAATGGGAAAGGCAAAGTAAGCATCCCTGAAGCAACAACTATCTCATTACATTTTACGTTTATTTTTCTCTTAGAGAATAATTCTTGCTAAGGATTGCACCATAATAAATAAAGGGGGTAAAAAAGAGAATGGTTTTGTCAAGCAGAAAAAAATTCTTTTTGTTGGAAGTACATAGATAACGGATGGGCACAAACATAAGCAACTACCTAAGGGGATGAAGCTAGAACCCAGACGGAGGGGGAGCCAAAGTTGACCACTTCAAAATGTTATGCAGCCTTTCAAATTTGACAAACTAGTATCGATTTTCTCTGATTTTTAATAATCACAACGTCACTTCAAAGAAAACTACTATGTAATAAAAAAAGTAATTTGAAAACAATTCTAAAGCCAAAATCTACTTGATGTAAATAGTTCTTCTATTTGAATTGAAAGTACTAAAATAAAAAATTATGTATCTTAATCATATTCAAAAATGACATTCTATGACTAGAAGCCTGAAGGTTTTCATCATCCATACTTGATCATAAATTATGAGCGCAGTCATTACCAGACCATGCTAGATTTTCTCTAAATAAAACAAAGCAGATAATTAAGGTCATTGATTCCTATTAATACTCTTAGGCCAAGCACAATGTCCTACTGCAGAAATAGAAAAGAAATTGGGAACATACACTTAAGATCAGATATTTTATCAACTACCTACACCTGCTCTAAAGTAACCCAGGGGATATTGCTGGAAACGAAACCATGCTATTGGCACATATAAATAACTTCATGGGGAATATCTACATCATGTATTCAGCTTCAGATACTGCATTTTCAGTTCAGTTACAGTTTTATATTAGAATTAAACAATTTTCATCCATTCTGATCACTCAACCAAAAGATTTAATAACCACAAAATAGTAGATGTTGAAGTTAATTTTGTACCATGAACGTTATAATAACAGCAAGCAAAAATCAACAGATATGTTGGCAACTTGGCATCAGCAGTATTACTTTCGTGGTAGGAGAAATGAGATATATTTCAAAACAATCAACCAATCCACAGAAACAAGACATCATTCTTCACATTTGAACCCTTCTGAATGTAACTCCAAAATAGAAATCTACTTGCAGTTTCCTCCTTCACTATCCCCTCAAAAGCTTTACCTCTTAAGCTGATGTTCTCACTTCTTAGATATATCTAGATATCACTACAAGTATCATGATGTAGATAATTTTGGTTGTAAATATGAACATGTCAGTGTATTACTTTTCAGCCCTGGATGATTAATGAACACCAGATTCCTCTCCTCTCGATCATTCTGCCAGTAATGCGAGATTCAGGATTAAAGCATGTTTTATTTTCTCATTAAGAACAAAACCATTCCTCTCTTCATGAATCCATCCCAATTGAAGTATAAGAGAACCGATACCCATAGCATCCTTTCACAGCAACTGTTCTGCTATTCCTATGTTATGTACTTATGTGGTGTGGCAAGTTGCCAGCCACTCAATCATCTTACTGCTTGACTTTTTCTTTTATTTTGTATATAAAGGAAATTACAAAGACAGACAACTAAATTAAATGGAATTTAAAGTATAAGGAATCCTCCTTAGCCAAAAAGGAAAACAAAAACAACAAAGTATGTAGCCAACCCTACATAATGGGAAAGGACTTGTTGGTAGTTGTTGTACACACACGCCCCAATGGAGCAAAGCATCCCAATTCCCCAACATATCTGTTAGGTAATACCTTTAAACAAAACTATATAATTTACACCAAAATAGTTGCAATGCCAAGGAACCACCACCTTCAAACACGAGCATTATGCGCCAAGCCTCCAACCAAATGGGCCAAAAAGTAGCATAGGTTGAACATTATCATATGTCAAGCTAAGTTATGCAAAATAAACATCCCAAATGCATGAATATCTTCCTGTTTAGACATTCATAAAAGAACCCCTCATTTACAGGAGCAACAGCTGTATATCAATCTGTTGATTTACAATATGAAGAAAAAGTAAAAACACTTTAAAAATAAATGTTTGAAGCTGAGATTCTAGGTACATGCTCAATGTGAGATATTTTGTATGCTTACATTTGGTTGCTTATCTAGATCTTGGATTGGGAAGCTTATCATTAATATTCATGCACTGAACAAAATCTGATGTTATTGAAAATATATTTATCATACAACACAGATGGAGACAGAAATACCAATCACCAGCTAAGAATTTTTCCAAGAAACCGTCTTGAATCATATAACTAACAATTCTCAACAAAATGTACCTAACTCAACAATATTACTAGCTTTGGAAGCAAACATACAATGTCGAGACGGATGAGGGAAACAACAAATGTAAACATAAGACTAACAAATTCTGTGAACTGATTTCCTAACAGAAAAATTTATTTACCTGGCCATTCTTTTTCTTGACTTCAACATTGACTAGTCCCTTTTTCTCAGACCCTCTAATAGGGAAAATGAGAAAACACCGTTTGCTCCTAATACCCGGCTTGAACTTCTTTAAGGTGAGGCCACCCCCTGACATGACATAGGCTCTCAAATCAGTTCCAGAAAGCGGGGCACCCATAACTTCAAGAATCCCGGCGGAGGTATTAAGTTTCGTCATTGCCATTCTATAAACTTTATCCGGGTTGATTGTGAACCTCGAGCGGATATACAAGCCCTTAATGACATCGCGAATGAAACAGTTAGACAATGTCGCATTCCGTGTACTATTCATTCATACATGAATCACAACATGTTCCACCAACAGTATTTCCAATCTCAAACGAACATACATTAACATCATACAAATTAAGTATATGTTCGGTTTTCACTAGGGAGAGCTCAAAAGTATTTTTCCTCTCAAAAGCATTATTCTTGATTTTTCATTTTGCGCAATGGAATGCGGAAATTTGCATTGTACTTTCCTAACTTTCATCCAGACATAACCCAAGTTCTTATTTATATCTTAATGGAAGAGTTTGTATTGAATAATAATAATAATAATTGACATAGCCTAGAACTTGTGAAACAAGCTGGCGAAAGAACTTACAGTAAAAGCAACGATAGCAGATGAAAGGGCAAGGAAGCCATACTTAGCCAAGCCTTCGGAGATTCCAACAAAGAGGTTAGCGATTCCGAAGAGGATCCTCCAAAGAACACCGCAAAGGATAACTCCACTAGCGCCCAACAGAAAGAGGTAGTTCCTCTTGCAAAATGCCTCGATTTGCAACCCAAATGCCTCGCGATACCGCGAGAAGGCCGACTTCACTGCGACCGCGGGTTTATCAAAAACCTTCTGCGCAAAGCCTTTGTCGAAATTCGAGGAGAAGAATCGGAAGGTGCTATTGCCCAGGCGCTGCTGTGGGTGCAAAATCGGCGAAGGGGAGAGGAACGCGGCCGCATCGGAGAAGGAGGGACGGTGGTGGATAGCCGGGCGCTGATTGATGGTGCCGCGAATTAAAGCTTGAAATTGGGTGATTTTGTGCGAAGACGCCCTTGACATTTGCATTTCTGATTTTCAAATAAACGACTCACAAATGCAAACGCAGTGCTGTCAACTGTGGAATTCACAACACAACCCCACTCTCTATCGGGTCAAACCTTGCTGCCTAACTGCGCGACCCGACCCGACCCGTTGCAAAGCTAATAATGGTCGTTAATGGAGGTGGAAGAAACGTGCGGAGGAAGTCAGCAATCCCCTTCCGTTTAAACTACTAAACCATCTGATAATTTTTATGCACCTAAAGAATTTTAAATCGTGAATTGATAAAAAATAATTTTATATGGAATCTTTTACTGGACATACAACATGAATTACAATTAAATTGTAAAAAGAAAAAAAATCTACATTCACTCCCTACTTTTCCACTAAATTCATGTAACTTTATCTAATGCCATTATCATGTCCAAGCTGCTAACTCTTTGATTGCAGAGGATAGTGCGCCTGCTTACTTATTCTGTCGAGAAAAAGTCTCTCATCCTCACTACGTTTGCACTCCGGAATCTTAAAATAGAGATGATAGAAATCATTTCATTTAACGAATTATTGCACCAACGTTGGAGGACTGCTGTTCTTCAGTAATCCGACTTGTCTACAAATCATTTAGTTTCAACTCTAAATCTACATCATACATTACTCCAAGTTATGAATTATAGTTTCATAGCACTGTTTACGTGATGGCAAAACCAATACATGAATTGAATTTTCCTTGTAAACTACTACCGAGGCACTACCCAGTTTTAACGTCTTCCGAGGCACTACCCAGTTAAACCAATTTTTTTTCTCTAGACACACTAGTATGTTACTACAAAAGAGGATGAGCAACCGGTTGTTTTCACTGGAGATACAAATGGTAAGTTATCTGTAAAATCATAACTTTTTCATTATGCTACTATCAAACAAATAATAAAGGCAAGGAGATCCGAACAAAAATAGCACTCATTCCATTCATGGTGGTTCGTAAGAGATGAGATAAACTCAATATCGTTTAATACTACGGGCAGAATAAATAAGAAACTCGATTTGAGTCGAACACGACTATTAGTCAATGCCCACTTTTGCCAAGTAACAGTCATTTAAGCAGTAGCACTCGACAGAAAAGCTCTTCCAGGTTGACGATTTGCCAGTGGTCCATGGCACCCAAGAAGCTGCAAGACAGCATGAGGGAATTTGTAAATTAGATAAGCTAAAAATAACTTTAAAAAATAGATCCATTGAATGCATAAGCAAAAATGTTCTTCAAACAAATACAGATCCAAGTGTGAATTAGATAAACAAATAAATGTCCTCGAGCATGAACACAGTATGCAATAAAATTTCAATATATTCAATTAGTACATCAACATGCAGGTGCAGCTTTGCGTTACCTTAGCATTCACACCATCGGGCAGAATCCTGTTCTCTGACTTGAACTTGAGATAATCAGAACGGCTAAACTTGGTGAAACCCCTAAACAAGCAGTTAAAACAACAATTACAGTCAAATCAAATGCATACAAAAGATCCTAATGACAAAGTATTGAAATAAATAAACTCTAATGAAAATCAAAACCTTTCAAAAAAAAAAAAGGCAGTAATCATAATCACAGGATGGCAATGGATAAAAGATATAAGGATTTGTTTCAGAAAACACAAAAAATATATTTCTTTTAAGTCAAATCAAGGTCTTATGGCAGAAACTCTACTCAAGTCAAAAAAATAGCCTCAACTAATCTAGAAGTATTCATGTTCAGATGTGAAAGCTTGCTGTCAAAGGAATTAATATTATATTAAATACATACCACTTCCTGCTAACTATGATCTTCTGACGACCGGGGAACTTGAACTTAGCACGACGAAGGGCCTCCTGTGCATGATGGCTGTTACTGTCCTTACAGCGGACAGAAAGAAGGACCTGACCAATGGCCACTCTAGCACATGTACCCTGTGGCTTTCCAAATGCGCCTCTCATTCCAGTCTGAAGCCTATCAGCTCCAGCACATGAAAGCATTTTGTTGATCCTAAGAACATGGAATGGATGTACTCTGACTCTCAAGTGGAAAGCATCCTTTCCAGCAAACTTTGCCATATATTTGTTGCATGCAATTCTAGCAGCTTCCAATGCTTCGCTTGAAACATTTTCCTTTTCCCAGCTAACCAGATGGACACAGAAAGGAAACTCATCAACACCTTTCTTCTTCATACCAACATCATAAATTCTGATCTTAGGATCAGGAACACCACGGCAGAAGCGTGATTTGGGGTATGGTTTGTTTTTTATCTGCCGATAACACCTTGCAGGCCCTAAAATATACACAATCATACCATGAATATGACAAAAGCTCAATCAATTTCATTCAAATACCATTTTTCAATAATTACAGTTGTATTACCAGTCATCAATGATACATGGACTGTAGTTGCAGGGGAACAACATTAAAAAAAGAATAATCTCATAACTGATATCAATACTATAAAGATTTCAGTACAAATAGCTCTCAAACCATAATTCATGCAAGGATTTAAAAACAATATCACATTGCAAGACTAAGCCCTGCACATTTTACTTGATAGTGGTTTTTCCGGTAGAAAAAATGTAAACTTTGTAAAGGAAAAAAAAAACACATTCTTGAAGCATAAACCATAAGTAACACAGCAGGCATATATCAATAGCGTAACTCTTCCTGCAGAACTATGTAACATTCAGACAAGGGGATAACCATGAACACAAAAACAAAGGCCAGATCCGCCAAAAGTGAATTTACAAATGACAAAATACATGCGTTCAAATCTTAAAAAAAAAATAATCAACCTGCCTACATTTGATTATAAACATACAATATATGTTCAGTGGACGATGTATTTAATTAGCAACCTCTTCAAAAGTAAGATAATTTTTAAACAATTAAAAAACAACTTCAAACCATTTTTTTCCTTGTAAGATAAACCAAATGGAATTCATGGTGAAGAGAACTACACATAACATAAATTTCATTGACGCGGATAATCAACATGTTGCCTGACATAATATCCGCCAACCACAAACCAGAGTCAACAACGGAGCTTCCATAAACAAAACAGCTAAAACATCTACAAATATTAATCTCGGCTTGTGTACAAAAATGCAATGTATCGTTATTCAAAGCATGTTTCAATATAGCTATCATCCAAATCGAATGAATCCTAAAGATGAACAACAACAAAAGGGACCATAAACTAATCGTGTGAAAATGGAAAAAAAAAAAAAAAAAAAAAAAAAAAAAAAAAAAAAACAAAAAAAAAAAGCCAACACCAACCAAAAAAGGGAGGGGGGAAGGAGAGGAAGGAAAAGAGGGAAGAAGCGGG
>Ga0099825_1006115_pt1 | contig 15187 bp, 6 predicted proteins | sample SiratroredBW_FD_76838 | JGI IMG/M metagenome (GOLD analysis project Ga0099825, IMG submission 76838) | Root nodule microbial communities of legume samples collected from California, USA - Siratro red BW | ecosystem: Host-associated > Plants > Roots > Nodule | place: USA: California | collected... | reverse complement strand
CATCAAAAATATAATGAGTTGTTTTATGTATATTGTGTTCTTTCACAGAAAGATTTTCTCAACTATCTTTAATATATATATATATATATATATATATATATATATATATATACCTGAATATTATAACTTTTATAACTATGATTATATAACATAAACCTTGCAAACAATTTTAAAAGTTTTATCATCCAATATTCTGTTACAAGTTGAAGCATATGCCTGAATGATGTTCAACTTGAAGAAATTGGAACAAAAGAACTAATAACAATGATTTAAATAAATTGGACAAGTTAAAATGCTAAGAAAACAAGCACATGATCTTGGTATTTAATACACATAAAATAATAATTCATTTCAATTTGATGGTTATGTGAAATGTTGAATTATAAAAATATAATTACAATTGGTTATTATATAACATTGCAAAAGTAGCAGAAATATAAACATGTAAATTTTGGTAAAGAAATTCATTATAAAGTACAGAAATTAATATATAAAGCTTTATATGAATAAAAATGTAATAAATTCTTTTTCTATTTCCATCAATAAAAGATACCATAAACTAATATTAACTATTTATTATTGATATCACCAATCAATCATGATAAAAAAAATCTCAAATAATAAAATAATTAGAGTTCAAAATAGGAGACCAAATTTTCATATATTTCAACCTATTAATAACTTACAAACTATGTGTTGTTAGATAACATATAGCTAATGTCGAGGCGTGTTTACTACGATAAATAAATCTTTTATATAATATTATATAATATTCAGTGGATCGTCCAATAAATCACTTAAATTATTCATAAATTTTCAAGAAACATTTAAAAGAAAAGGAGATGAGTTTGCTACAAATAAAATCAATATCAATATATAATATCTAAGTGACATTTATTCTACTTCAGTCATATGCCTTGAGTGGATCAGACAACTTCTAAGCTTAAAAATTCTTGAGAAAGATATCCTTATTAATTCAAAATTTTCATGAAGATGATTTTTGACATAACGAATTTCAACATTTAACATAAATCAATAAATAACATAAATCAATAAATATATGATGGAGGTGGGAAGCTTATTCATGAATAAAGAATAATCAACATGACCTTTTACATTTGGAAGAGACAAGAAGAAGAGCTGAAGGTGGCTTCATATATAATTCTCCATAAAGATTACCAAGATGAAAAACATTGTTGGCGTTTAACTGTGAAGAAAAGCATTACTACTTATTAAAGCTAACGAAAACCATATATTAAAAAGGTTAACAACAGGCTAAGAAGTTTCAAAGTAATAAACTCTCTCCATATTGGTATATCCCTTCACAGCCAACTAGACTTTATATTTATCAATGTTACCATCTAACTTGTATTTGGTCTTATAAACTACTTACACCTAATGAGATGTTTACCCTTACGCACCAGGAGCCAAGTTTTGTTTAATTTAGGAGAATTTGATTCTTCTTGAATATGTAGCTCTTCAACATGAAATTTTATAGTTTCAGAGTAATTTTGTAGTTCAAAAACAAAAAAAGAAAAAAATATTCAAACAAAAAGAAGAAAAAGTAAGAGAACACTTGGTATTAGAAAAATAAACGCATGCATGTGAGTATTACCTACTAAACACGTCTTGATATTGGAAATACCTGAATTAATTAAGCAGAGGTATGAATACTACCTGAGTTATTAAATTTGGTATAAGAACGAGAATGAATATATGTATATATCTATTTTGTTTCCATTTTCATACACATACCCATTTTTGTTTTAAATTACTGAGACACTTAGTTTATTTGACACTTATTTATTTTGTACAACTACAATGTTTTTATATTTTTTGGCATTAAAGAGAACAAAATGTATCATCTTTTGGCATTGAATTCTTATTGATATCATGTTTCTTTTGTTTCGATTTTAATTATTTGTAAAACAATTATGTAATAAATATTTGGACATGTACAAATACACTTTGACTTGTGAGGATAGGAGATAAATTTCATACTTATTGAATACCAGAGACAGAATGAGTATAAAGACACGCGGGAATGAGTATAACCAACCTCATCCTTATCATGCATCATTGTCATCCCTACCTAGTGTAGTATAGGTAGTTTTGAATAGATAAGAGATAAATTTCATACTTATTGAATACCAGAGACGGAATGAGTATAGAAAGCGCAGGGATGAGTATAACCAACCTCATCCTTGTCATGCATCATTATCATATCTACCTAGTGTAGTATAGGTAATTTTGAATAAGATAAGAAATTCTTACAAAATGATTAATATTGTTATTATGAGAAAAATAATTATGATATAGTCCCTACTCTAGTAGATACCCAAAAAGGAGCTTTAGAGGTGGTATTATTAATGTTGTCGTTAAGATTAAGTGTAATATTATCTTACATATTAGCATTTTGGGAACATGTGTGGCAATGGGTAAATCAATGGCTTTAGGAATAACAATTTGTATAGAAAAGTGAGTATCAAGTTCATAAAAAATGGATGAAGGTGTAATAGTAATATGAGATGTATTGTCTTTTTCACTAAAGGGAAAGTAATTTTCATTCATTAGTCAGGATATGACTTCTTTTAACTTAAGAGTGTAATAGTTCAGATTTCATGATTTAATTGTAACTTGACTCACGTAACATCTGTCACATGACAATTGATCTCATCCACAACAAGATATCCATATTAATGTTTATTAATGTTAACAATGTGTTGATGTTTTAATAATACCTAGTGATGGAGCAATAACATAACTACTTCAATGTTTTATTTAAAAAACATGCATGAAAAGTTAGGACCATTGTCACTTCCTAGAATTTTTAGATGAACATCAAATTGATTTTCAATTAAAATAACAAACTATTTTAAAATATTTATAATTTTAACTTTGGTTTTGATCATACATGTCAAGCAGGTGTAATTATTAACTAAAGCCAAAACATATTTGTATCCTTCAACATACACTATTTCAATGAATTTATGAAATTTTGTATTGCTAAGGTAAAAAGAAAGTTTCTTTTGTTATGACAAATATCACAAAGATCCAAAACATTCATGGAATATATATCCTAATATAAAATGTCATAATTTAGCTAATTGAATTTATTATTACTTAAACATTTAAAAAAATTTGATACTAAAGAAGTTGATATTTCTTAGTATCTCTATTTGTGAAACAAAGGTTTGTGCTTTAGGACTTCCTGTGATAAACATTGTTGAGTTTTTTCAGTTATATCAATTGTTTTCTAAGGCATAACCTCATCAATGCAATAAAAATTAGGATGGAAAATGGCAATATAATTATGACCAAGAGTTAATTCTGAAACATAAAAGATACTAACATTGAAGTTATGCACAAGACATGACATAATGTAAGAGAGGAAGAAGAAATAATTACAGAACATATAAATTCAACATGGATATTACCATTAGGCAATGAAAAATTTATAAAAGGAAAGGTATATAAAAGATCTTTGTTATAGCATATATGATTCCCTAGAAATAATATCCAATGGCCACTCTTAATACCTGATCGATCATAATCTGTGGAACTAGCAACAGTGATATTGATATGATTGGAAGAATATGTTCAGATGAAGTTGATTTTAAATCAAATTAAGAAGATTATGGTATTGCTCTGGAGTGAATTGATATTTGGGTTAAGATGAATTAACCTCAAATAAAACACCCTTATATATCAATTTCAATTTATCCATATTAGTATATTAGTTAATATCTCTAACCATAGATTTCTCAATAACTAACTTCGTTCTCTCTACTTAAAAGATGAATTCTTTGAGTTCCCAAGGTTTAAATTATGATTTTCCAACCATAGAAAGCATAACGCTAACAAGAAAGAAACAAAATGTTAAAGAATGATTTTTCCTACAGTTGTCCATCAAATGTTATGGCTGTTAGTTATGTAGATGCAGCAGCTTCAAATTTCTTGAATACAGTTACCTATTGAGAAAGTAAATATATGTTGTTCATGAGGATGGAGATCTTATCAAGATAAGTAGGAAGTTTTTATGTGATTTATTCTGTTGGTAATTTTTGACTTGGCTTGATCTCTCTTGTGAATTTATTTGTATTGCTTTTTGTCTGCTGAAAGATTCCTGTGATTAGTGTTGGAGATTGGAGATTTATTGTACTACTGATATGGCTAAAATTAAAGCATATAATCAGCACCACTTCTAGTGGTTATTGTTAGATCTATTGATAACCTATTAGCACACCATTATAACACAAAGTATTTAAGTGAGAAACTACCCTTCTGTGAGGTAGAGTTATGTCTAGTCCAAAATCTAAGTGAGAAAAAAGGTCTTGTCAATAGGTAAGTGTTTTTCTCTGGAGTCACATATGGTTGAAACTTCTGACTTGAAAAATGTTCACAATAGATAAACTGATCTATGTTGAATCTGACCATATGATAAAATGAGAATGATTTGTCCATTTGATCTGTCAAAATGTGAAGGGGAATAGGTTCTTTTACTCTCCCAACAAGGAAAATATGAGATTATTGTATGGCTTGAATGGTCCAGAATGATCCTCTTAGGATGCATTATGTTTCACCACCAATCTTCCATAAAAGATATAGTGGTTGTGGTCTATCACATCTAATTATAAGTGATATTGCATTTTAACTATTACTCCTAAGCTGAATTTCTATTGTCTATTCTTTGACCTCTGAATCTTCAGATTGTCTGAAATGTATTGATATTTTACAACTTAATGCATGACTGATTTGACTATCTTCGTGGAAAGAAAGAACAATAATTATAGTGATATTATTGAACTTGTGTACTTGTTTGCAGGTAGATGTAGATATCCAAACCAAGAATTTGGTCTGAGACAAAGAGGTCTATGGAATCATCTGGTGGTAGGCCTAACAATCAAGAGGGGTTCTATAAATTTGTTGAAAGTGACAGTTTGATTGCTAATCTTACAGACTGATTTGACTCTGTAATCGAAAAATGTGCATTAAACACCAAACATTTGATGTTTCATTTGATTTGATTGAAGGAAAAAAATTAATCTTGCATTAGAAGCATTTCTTTTAATCAGATGACATGCATGCCTAGCTAATGTGCTGTACATGCTTCTACATGTGATGCAGTAGGAGCAACAAATTGCCATTGAAGATTTCTAATTGGAGACATTTTGGAGTTAAGATTAAGTCATGCCATTGTTCTGTGCATGGTCCGTTAAGTGCTAACTTCATGTTTTATCAGGCTGAGAAAGCTACTGTAGTTCAATTGTGATCAGGGTTTGAAGTGTTATTGTATTCCACCTTTACTGTATGTTGTAACATTTGTTTATTGGTTTATTTAATAATGATTTTGAATTTTTATCCTCACAAATTCATATTGCAGATTTGAATCTGTTTTTTTATCCCCAACACATTCTTTTTATATCTGGACTTTCCAATTCGTACGTGACAATATATTAAGGATGGTCCCATAATAGTTTGACAGGGGTAAACGATCTTTTTAAGATAGATTCTAATACTGTTTTAAAAGTTGACTTTAAACCTAACTCAACCTTATAAAATCAATTTATAAGATAAAGTTTACACTCATTTATCTCTAGTTGATATAGTATCCTAACGAAATTAATCAAAATTTAAAAATAAGGTGATAGCACCAAAGAGAATATAATCTGCTAACTTAAATTGATAGAATAATTAAGCCTAGTTCCAAAATGAATAAGGATTAAGCTTGGGACTTGTAAGATGTGATAGTCTATCTTGCACTATTAGCTCCTTAGCATTAATCCTTAATACTATAATATTAAAAATGTAATTTGCTCTTATGTTTAAATGAATAGCACCAGTAGGAGGAATAACTGACCAATCCTGTGAATTAACTTGTATGAGGTTATTTCAGCTTAACTAAAAAGTGATTTTGAGTTTGAATCTTGGATTTGTTAAATGTGTTAAATATTTAAAAGGAAAACACATCACCTGTAATGATATGATATATCTTGAACAAAGTTGTACAAAATTGTCTCTCATCAGTTATATTTTGTAAAAACACAATGAATATGCAGAAGTTTACAACAGAATCAAAACTCTTGACAGAGTGTACTTCTGACAAATAACACAGTCCATATAAGCATTTATTTGCCTCCCAATTGTGTGCATTAGATTTCTGCAGAAACTAAACATTCAATCAAACACGATCTTATCAGAATTTTCAGTCCAGGGTGCCACAGTCTGGCACTTCCATGTGCTTATTCAACTGTCTCACAGTAGTTTCATTAGTCATTAAAGAGTACACAGAATAGCTAAATGGACCCTAAGCGTCCCCAGTTTTCTCCGAAGAAGGAAGGACCACAAACTCTTGTTAAGGCATCCACAAATAGCCTCTCTAGCACGTTAGGTTCAGTTTGTAATTGACACACATTTTTTAAGAGACATTTTCTAACCATATATGTGATCTACAATACTGTATGTATTTTATAGCATAGCAGGCTTGAACGTGACATTAAATTTATATATTTACATTTCTGTTGTAGCATTATGTTTACTGTGACTGCATTAATTCTGCAGTTATCACACTCCACATGATTGTTCATTATGGTGCATTGCGACCTATGCGCCCTTTCATCATGTTCTTTCTCCATGCCGTAACAGTTACCATGATTACTTTCAATCAAAACTGAAAACCCTGATAAAGTCCATGCCTAACACCGGGAAAATGCTACTGCTTCTTGGAGTGGTGATTCCTTTGATGTCACTTATCAGGTTTAAAACAAACGAACATATATATATTTACATTGTAGCTTTCATTTTCACAACTTGATGCTAGGAATGGTTTCTCCTTTTATACCATTTGATTGTTTATGGAGATAACATAATGTATTCTTTGTAAATATTTTTATCTTAAATTTAAGAAAAAATGTAATTAGATCTTATAAAATTATCTCTGACAGAAACAAATGAATAAATAACACACATCTATCGTACATAAAAAGTTGTTCATCATTTATCCGGCAAACAAGGGCCTAACTTCTTTTCTCCCTTTTGAACATTTGAAGTATCAACAAAGGCATAGAGACCTTGGAAGTTGATTCTTTGGTACAAAGGCTGGAGAATCAATTGGTCATTTTTTACATCACCATCTACATGTAAATATATATGATGTCTCTGTTTATCCATTGCTTCAATTAAAATCTAGTTTCTTTACTTTCCCATAAACTAATGCTAAATCTTCAAAATGGGGGGATGAATCTGTATATAAATGTTAACTCTGCTGCTGGCATCCAAGTCATTGCTTGTGTTTGTCTTATTTCCTATTAAATTGAATGCATTCTCTTGCCTTGGTTGATTAGTCCCTACCAATTTACTTGAGTAAGACCCCTCAACGTAAGATTAGAATCATGTTAACTTGTTATGTGATATGTACATCTTCTACCATTAAGGCATATTTATCTTGGTTTAGACATGCTTGTCAGCCTTCTAGCTGGAGTTGCCAGCAAATAAATGATACAACAACAATATAACATTACTGCTCCATTGAAAATCAATGCATCCCATGTGCCATATCTCTGTGTCCTACATGTTCCATACCTATCTCATATTCACACTGACACAGACTATATATGTAAAAGTAAAACCTTAATATGAAAATCGTCACAAAAGGGATAACAAGATTAGAAAAGACTTACAAAAAGAACAAAAAACTCTCAAAACAAGATAATGTGCTAACTAGATTTCAGGACTGACCCAATACCAGTAGTTATGAATTGTATATATCAAAATAACAAAATATACATAAACTATAATTTTTTTTATCAGCCACAATCAGATTTTATTTCTATCATAATTCTGTGTTTTGAAAACACAATGGTCACCAATACAGAATAATCAAAAGGGAGAACTTTGTCCCTCTCTCCTTCAATCTTTCTTAGATGGAACTGTCCCATCTGTTCCTGCAAGCATGGCATATTTGCTCTTCCTTGTCAAATTGGTGCACTCAAATCCCAAAGTCCCTGCAAGAACCCTTTGAATGTAGTTTGCAACTTCAATTGCGGATTTACCTCCACTGCAGGTCAGTTCTCTAGGAAGCTGGTTCAAAAAAGTGATCTCATATGTGGGCATGGGATTCATGAACACAAAGTACGGGTCCAGCAACTTGTGTCCACGAGCAGTTGTCCCATAAAACACACTTTGCTTTGTGTTAATAGCAACTGGGACAATCCTATCAGTAAGTTCAGCAAAAAGTGCACTGAACCTCAAGAGGAAAGGCTCTCTGCAAGTTGTACCTTCAGGACAGATCACCAAGTCCCCTTCTTCAAGAAGTCTCTTGATATTGGCTGCATCTTTCTCTCTTTCCCTTGATAGGGCCACAGCTTTAATTGGTGATATTATTTCAGTGAACTTGCTTATACTATATGTGACACAGCTAATCTTTCTTCCAAGTGCAACAGCAGTAACCACTGGATCTAAAACTGTGCGGTGGTTACAAACAAACAAGACTCCACTTTGACCCTTCTTTGGAGGTGGTGGAGGGGTACCCTTCACAATAACTCTTATTCCTAGTAGCTTGTAGTTGTACCAAGCAATTCTTTCAGGCAAAGGGATGTTGAGATAGACCCTCAGGATGGAGAGTATGATGCCAATTGGCAACCATAGAAAGGTCAAGAGGGCAGCAAGAGGGGTTGGCCTCTGAACAAACCTACCCTCGTGAAAAATAATTGGACTTAAAAGCTTGTTTCTTGGTAGTGGCTCACACTTAGTCCTAGGCACCATGTACCCTTCCTGCATGAAAAAAGAGAACAGTTAATGACTTGATTGAACACATGACAGATGATGACACCACTGTTTGAGACAATGATTTGGTTACCAAATCATTTTTTTTCACTCCCTCAAGGTTTATACACTCTCGGAAGGAGATGAAGACAAAAAGAGAATTGATAAAAAATAACAGATGTGGTAAAAAGATAAGGTAGAAAGGAGAACAGAAAGATAACTGTAAAAATTTAGAGATGACAAAATTTATGATTGCTTGGTTGATGTCACGTGTGTCCCACAAAGAAAAAGCGTGTGGACCCGAGTTTTTTTTATTTGAGTCCACATGAAATCTTCCAACTGTGTTAAAAAAAATGTGTTTATGACATTGCTCTTTGATACATATACTGAAAGTAATCATTTTCATAAAGTTAAGTTTCTGACGATGGCTTGTTAACTCTGGAAATTATCACTAATTGATCTAGGATGCTGGATATCTTGTAGTTTCAAGAGTTCACAATAAAATGATTCTCATGAACCCCAGATTTAAAGTGAAAAAGATCAGAAAGTACAGCTGAGAAATTTTAGACTAAGTTGAGGGGAATGTCACAAGGATTGTGCTTACTAAGTTATTGATGATTTTCTGTGCAGGGATGTGCTTTAAGTCTCTTCATTTCTTCCACATGAGCCATAACCAACAGGGCTCAGATTTTGTGTTTAAAGTGGGTTGTGCATATGAAACTCATGGTAATCTATTTTCCTTAATTTGGAAAGTGAATTTGGTTTGGGTAGGCAAAATAACAAATGGGGAAAACTTATAATTATTAGTGTTTAAAAGTAGTTAAGTGTTATGACTCATGAGAAAATCACCAATGAACTGAAAAACGGGGGCATGGACAGCTCAAAGTAGAGCTGTTGCAAGTTGTATCTATAAATTGACTTATAGAATGTAGAGGGACCACTTGCACATCAGTAAATGAATGAAAAAAATAAGGAATAAAAGCAAATGAGAGAGATTTTGAAGTGCCACAGATACAGTGAAACAGGAACAAGAAGAGAGACTCCTTATATGTGATAATAACATGTCCTGCTCATTAAGGCTCTCACCAAACTTCAATTCAATGTTAAATAAAACATACTTCCATTTTACTTTAGAAGAAAGAAAAAAACCACTTTAGCTCCATTGAGCCAAAAAGATGTCTCCCAAACATTGAAGTTGAACATAGACACATGAAAACAGTGGATAGTTTCTCAAATTCTCATCTTCTCATATTTCGTTCACACTTAAATCTTTGTTTCTTCGATCACACTATTTCATACATGTCTTTCGGAGACATTCTTTATCTGCAAACTATTTCAATTTCTACATAGTAAAATAACTTCTATATAGTAAAATTAACTCATTTAACATCTTTTTTAGAAACTCTGATTTTAGTTACTTTTCTTACAAGTTAACAGCATATATTTTCTTCTTGTTATATTCTCTTATAAACATTAATGTTGAAAGTTTATGCAGAGCAATATAATAAACACAAGTTAGTTAATATGTATTCTAAACATGCAACATAAAAAAACAATATTATCAATTGACCAACCTTGCAAATGGACATAAACTGATGATCACTTTTACTATCTCCTAGTCCCAAATCGGGTGGATTACCCTGAAACTCCTTCATGACAGCAACTTTCTTGTGCTCCCCAACAAGCACATGCTCTTTAACAAACCCAGTAAACCTCTCCGATTTGGTGACCGCAAGTTCAGTTCCAAGAACCTTATCAGCTCCAAGAAAAGTCTTCACAAAGGGTTCCACCATCACCCTGGGGCTGGCAGTGACAATGTAACGCTTTCCAAAGGAGTTAAACACTCTCCAGGTGTCGGGGTGGACATCCTCAGCATAAAACTTCGGAAGAACCGAGGTTGCGACCATCTCAACATCTTTGACCTTCAAGCCTCCAAAGGCCATTAGGATGAGAAACTTGATGGCTGCAACCTCGGAGATGAAGATGTAGGTGAAGTACACAAAAGGGACTGAGATGAGAAGCAAGAGGGCACGCAGGAAGCTACCGGCTTCGATGGCCACAAGCATGTAGTAAGGGAAGGCACTGGGAGAGATGAGGAGGGTGCCATCCAAGTCTGAGGCCACAGTTTGGTGTGAACGGTTTTCTGAGGAGCATTTGGAGATGGGTTGGAAGTGGCGAAAGGCTCCCATGAGAGGAAGAGGAGAAAGCTAAGGGAGGGAAGGAGAGTGAGGTTTGATGGTGGGGAAGAAGAGGGTAGCCAGCTTTGAAATATTATGAGGAGAGAGGGAGGGAGAAGAGGGGGTTTTAAAAGGAGAGGAGGTGGTGTTGTTCATCCATTTTTTGCATGAATTATAATCAATTTTGTATGGGCTACAGTGGTCATACTTTATATAGTTTTAAAAAGGGGACTTGAATGAGAAAGGAGTTTTAGTTACAAGACTTTTATGTATCCTTTCTCTATTATTTCATCTATACAAATTAATGCCTATTATATATATATATATTAATTACAGTGTGTATAGATCAGTTCACATAAAGTTGTTTTTATCTTTAATTTTAATTATAGGTATCAAGTGTATTATTGTGTTTTAAGAGTCCAAAAGTAATGTAGGTAGTGATAAAATGGAAAGTTACTGTCAATGTTATGAATCATGTGTCAATTAGTGATATGTATAAATGTTATATAGTACAATAAATTCTCATTAAGTGGTTGAGCTTCTAAACATAATAAATAGTAGTTTGTGATAAAATAATTTTAGGAAAAAATGAGATTGAGTTGGGTGGCTTGTATCTGTTGTAAAGATTAAATTTTGATTGTTTCTTAAGAAATATCTGTACATGAGGAAATAGGTGTGTATAGTATACCCAATCAAGGTATTGGTGTAGAAAACAATAATTAATGCTCTTAAGAAAGAGAGTGTACTTTCTTCCAAAGATAGTTTAATCCAGCATGGTTAAATGACACAAGAAACTAATCTTAACCAATGTTGGTTAAAGAAATTAAGGTTAATAATACTTATAAAAACACCTTATTTATAAAAGATAAAAAAGAAATCTCTATATTTTTCTCAAGTATTATCAAATTCTTTAATAAAATAAATACAGTTATATTAACTTTACAAAATAATATCAATATATGCTGATTTAATTGGAAAAACATTAATATATAAAGAATTCCATCTAAATTGTGTATAAAACAATAGAAAAACAGAGTTTTAATTAGTACAAACAATAATAAGTCAAGGAACAAATTGATTAAAATGGGATGGGGGTTGAAGAAATGATAACTTTTTACATAGAAGTGGTTGAAAAGCAGAAATAGAAACATGAAGTACAAAATCATAGTAAAATATTTAGGGGAAGAAAATATTGGCCCAAAGAAAAACATTGCTTCAAAGGAACTTAATCTCATAAAATGGTAAATCTCAAAATGGAAAGGATTCAATTCCCAAATGAAAGACTTACTACTAACACTTTTATACTGACACACAATAATAAGTAACTCTGTCGAGTAAATTATGAACCTATTAGCACAACAATTCAAAATTACAAAAAGAAAAAGTAATACTTTTGACAGCCTGAAAAAACACTAAAAAGTTTATTATTTTTTTAAGTTGTTATAAACAAGTATTTGATGTCTAAATACGACCACCCATTTAAAAAAAACAAACCTTTTTATTTTATTGGGTGGATGTAGTATTCTCAACTGTCGTAAAACTTTTTGTTCTCTACATACTGTAAAGGGTATCGTGAAATATAAGAAACTTAAGGGGGTTTGCAAGGGGAAAGAGATTAGATATTAAAAAAATGGTTGAAAATTGATTAGAGAAAAGGTATGGTTAAGATTGCGGTGTTGTGCAGACGGAAAAGGGTAAAAGAAAGTTGTATTAAGTGGTTGTGAGGAGGCGTGTGAGTGAGTGGTTGGAAGTGGATACCAACAGCTTCCTTACATTGAATTAGCCTACTTTTTAGTTTCTTCACGCCGCCGTTGCTCCTCAAACAAACCTACCTTAGCTAAATGCTTAGCCGAGCCGAGCCCACCACTCTCTTATTTTCTGAATAATTTCCACTTCACTTTTTTATCAACCTTTCTCTTGTAACTTAAACCATCTTCTCTTTACTCTAAAACCTGTAAAGCATGACTCTCTTAAGATATGCACTTTTTTTTTTTTTTTTATCTCAATCTACTTGTTAGCCTGTCTCATATAATTTTATTTAAAGGTTTTAATGGTATGTTAATATTGCATATGTAGATTTAACTATGTTTGATAAGTGATAATATATTGTAACTCTCTTTTACACATACACATGATCCATACCAAGAATTTAAAAATTTGTCTTGTCACATTTATAAAGCAAAAATCCAAAATATAAAAAGTATAATAATCCTAACAATGAAAACTTATCTAAATAAGAGATCTTATCTTTTAATAATTTTGATATAGCTAATTCATATAAATAAAAGGTTTTTTATACAAGGTTTGTCTGAGGGTTTATACCACTTCCAAAAATATATCTCAATGTATTATATAGTAAAGACAAATTATATTTTCATTGAATACACGTGTATTTTTGTTAGAAAATATGTAAAGATAAATACACAAATTTATTAAATCATCTAACCACACAAATACTAGACAATGAGGAAGAAACTACGAGAACAAATAATAAACAAGAAAGATTTAAGAAGAATTACATAGAAAAAATTACATAATTGGATTTAAACTCATATATCTACAGTCAAAAATTCATTTAAGAAATAATATAAGATAATATGAAAGTTTATCTCACTAGTGAACTCTCAACTCCAAATTAAAGAAAAATGTTTATTACAAGGTCTTATTTATACATTGAAACAAAGTCTAACAAACTGTCTGACTAATCAACTTCCAAGAAAGACGTACCAAACATTTGTCAAATCACATGTTCAGTTATTTTGTTAGGAGCTGAAAATGTCAATTGATGTTTGAAGTTAAAGTGATGCAGTAGATGGTCTAACATAAAGCTTTGATCAAAGTAGATGGACTTGAACAAATAAATGTTTCTTCACCACAAGACGTGCTATTGTCTAAGAATCTTTTAAACATAAATTTTACTGAACCAAATTTTCACAAATCTCCGTCTTTGTTCAACACAAATCTTATGTGTGATAAAACATTCACTACCTTTAAACCTATTACAAACTTAATCACCTATTAGTTGGACTAGATCCAAGCAATGAAAGAACTTATTGTCAAGCAAAACATTCATGATCATATAAGAGGGATTATGAACCGAGACCTTCGCCACCTTCACAAATTCTCAAACAATCTCCTCTTTTACAAAATGCAGTTTCACATCAATATGGTTTGTTTTTTCATAATAAATTTGGTTCTTTGAAAGTTGTATAGAACTAATGTTATCATAATAAACTATGACAACCTACTCTTAGACCTTTAGCTCCTTAGCTAGACCCTTAAGCCAAAAAGTTCTTTCACCACTTCTTAATAGCAATATAATAGTGGTTGACGGAGCCATTACTTTTTGTAAACTAACCTTTTAGCTGATGGCAATACCATAGGCATTAACACATAGTTAGGGAGATATTTTTTGGTGTTTAAACACCCAACAAAGTCCAAGCTAACAAACCCTTCTATTAGAACATCTCTAGTAGATCGTTTGGCTCTACTATAAACTAAGACCCTTCCAAGGGACCCCTTTAAATAATGAAGAATCCACTTAAGAGCTATCAATGTGATCATTCAGGGTTAGACATAAACATGCTTACAATACTCGTAACATAATATGCAGGTCATATCATAAATAACAAAACCAATGTGATTAACATCTGGAAAACTGTCCATATAACGTTGTTCCTCCATCGTCTTAGGAGATCGTACATCACTTAACTTGTAGTGAGAAGCAAAAGGTGTGGAAACGGGTTTTAAGTTTGTCATGCCAAACTTATTAAGGATTTTTCTGAGTTTATGTCTCCTAAGACAAGTATAGACATTTTAAGTCACTATGTCTAGTGATCTTAATCTCCAATATCTTTCTAAGAGGTCCCAAGTCTTGCGTTTCAAACTTGTTATTTAGCTTAATTTTAAAATTTTACACCTCAGTTTTACTATTTTTTACTGTCAGAATATCTTTTACATACAATAATAATATAATGAACAAACCATTTACTATAAACTTTAAAGTAGACACAAGTGTCATACATATTTGTTCCGTTCAGAATCAATTATAGCACTAAATTCATTAAATGGCTTGTTTCATTACCTTATGACATTGAAATGAAAATATTTTGTTAATGAATAGATAACTTTTATGACATCTAAAATTAATATATATATATATATATATATATATATATATATATATATATATATATATATATATATATATATATTTATATTATTTTTTTTTTTTTTTTTTTTTTTTT
>Ga0099825_1006114_pt1 | contig 15187 bp, 14 predicted proteins | sample SiratroredBW_FD_76838 | JGI IMG/M metagenome (GOLD analysis project Ga0099825, IMG submission 76838) | Root nodule microbial communities of legume samples collected from California, USA - Siratro red BW | ecosystem: Host-associated > Plants > Roots > Nodule | place: USA: California | collected... | reverse complement strand
TATAATAAATAATATATATATGTAAAAAAAATATAAAAAAAAAGAGAATTTTAAAAAAAAAAATAAAAATTATAATATAAAATAAGAGTTGTGTTTATATATATATATATATATATATATATATATATATATATATAATTTCCATTCTTGACTGTAAAAGGGTAGTTTTATTAAAGGTTCTGAAAAATATTTACGGGACGTGCAAAAAAAAATGGTGAGGTGCAAATAGCATTACCCACAAATTTTGAGATGTACCCTCTTTGTGATCATGAGCATTTCAGCGCACTCCATCTTAACTCTAAATAAATAAGGGCATTTCTTCTTATAACTCCATCTTCATAAATTTCTTCTACATCTCTATAAGAAAATTTTTATTTTTTTCTTTTTTAAATTATATAATTCACAATTTAAAAAATATAAAAAAAATTACACAATTTAGAAATCATTTTTTATTGTTGAATTATATAATATATGAAATTTGAAGTAAAACATAACTTTCAAATTATGTAACCCGAAAGTCACGTGACCTTTGTAAAAAAATGCTCAGAGTATTTCCTTAAATCATGTGAATCCATAAGATTTTTTTAAAAAAATGACTTTAAATATAATTTAAAAGTCAAAAGTTACGTTGAGATTGTACAAAAGAAATATATGAAGATGCAAGAGAAAAATGTCCAATAAATGGAGAAAATATTTTAAAAAAATAACTTTTAAATTGTGTAATACTAAAACCAAAATTTACTTCCAGGTAATATAAAAGACACTTTTAACTTCCAAACTGAGAATTTCATATTTATGGATATGGAGAAGAAATATGGAGGTATAGGAAAAAATGCCCTATGAATAATTGTGGCAAAACTGGTATTATCCTATGAGAGATGTTGAAAGAAAAAGAGAAAAATGTTTGGTTGTCAAATATGGTGAGAGGCTCGTAGCCACATCAAAAGGCTTAAATTCTATCGTACACTATCTCAGAACTGAAGCTCTAAGCCACTGTGAAGTATGATACTTTCTTCGTGTTCTTTCACTGGGATTTCACCCTCCTTGTCCCCTAAGGTTTGTCACACAAATTCTTTCTATTTCATTAAGACAATATTCTTAATAGACAAGTCGTGTTCATGCACTCTCCTTTTCACTGTTTCAGCTAAACTTGCCACAACCAAACTATTTGCCTCGCATTACTGCAACTTCTTCTCCCAACAACACTGCCTCTTGTGCATTCGAGACAATCTCCACTGGAGAAAGTAAGAACCTAAACTCACTTTCCTACTGCAAAAATGCTTCAGATTATGATAATGAAGTCCTGAAACAGCTTGCATTCAGAAAACTGAACTATTTCCTAGTTTTTTTGTTTTTGGTGAAAAATCATGAACACTATCTTCCCAAGTACTGGACTTTGAAATAACTTATCGAATGTCTTTTATGATTTTCAGGCCACTGCCAGAGAAGACCGCTATTGTTGGGAATTGGAGCTTTAACTGCAAATTTACAACTGCCAAATTTGGTATTTGCTCGAGGTATTCATGCCTGCTGATGTGATCCTATTTTGTGTTATTGAGTTTCACTTCACTGAAAGGATCTTTGCTCATATGTTAAACTGAGAGACTATTCATAACATGGTCTTATCTTCTGATATTTTGGAATTTCATTACTCTTCGTCTTGTAGAAAAACCAGACAGATACCAAGCTTTTGTGGACTATGAAGATGGGTATTCTTACGTATATCCCAGAGATTGGAAGGTGAGAAATAAGAACCATGTTAATCTTATCAGAAAGAAACTCTAGTCACAAACATAAAATTTCCTATAAGTTTGAATGTATCTCCTCTGCCTAGGAATTTGACTTCTTGGCTCATGATTCTGCATTCAAAGACAAAATCCTACAGCTACAGAATGTAAGGGTGAGATTTATACCAACAGAGAAGAAAGACATCAGAGATTTGGGTCCTTTGGAAGAGGTGATGCTGCAAAACTGTGTCCTGATGTTCTTTTTTGAACTCTGTAGTCTACTTTACACTTACCATTTTGTATCTTAATCAGGTTGTATACTTTTTGGTGAAGCATAGATATGCTGCACCAAACCAAAGACCAACAATAAATGGCATGGAAGAGGTTTCTTCTTCATTTCTTCACAATGTTTTTTTCTTCTTTTATTAAGCATGTTTTTAGATGGTCACTAGTGAAGTAACAAGTATTTTTTTTGACTTGTGAATGCAGCGAACCATAGATGGAAAACATTACTATACCTTTGAATACATACTTACTTCACCAAACTACTCTAGTGGCTCCTTTGCAACAGTTGCTATAGGAAATGGTAAGTAACTTATTCAATTTGTGACCTTCATAGGGTTATATAGCTAACAAACAAGGTGCACTTTATACAGGAAGGTACTACACGTTAATTGTGGGAGCGAATGAAAGGCGATGGAAAAGAGTACGAGATGAGCTTAAAGTGGTAGCAGACTCTTTTAGGCTTCTTGACATCTGAAATGTCAATGCAAGACGTGTTTAAATATGCCTACAGATGAAGTTTGATTTTAAATATTTGTATATCAGAGTAAATATAAATTTTTTACAAGTGAATGAGGTCTTCTACCACACCAATACTAGTTGTATTCTTTATAGCATTAATTAATACCAATGATAGGCTAAATGGAGCAGGACACGTGTTACGTGGTGGTGCAAACAAACCCAATTTGTTCCTCCTCTCTTATAATTAGGATTTAGGAGAATAAAATATATTGTTATGGAACATGGTTTTTTAAGATAAAAAAAAACTACGTTCTCATAATCCCTACTGTATAGGAATTCAACTTGCCAGATTCAGATATTTTTCTTAAGGTTAATAGCCTTTCCTACGGTATACACATTTACGCATACAAAAACAAGGAGAAAAGACTTATCTTCCTTCTTAAAATTCTGCTACTCTAATAAGTTTAAGGATCTTTCCCCTATAAAGATTGAGCCACCGGATTGACTGCCGGAAGAACGTATCATATTTTAAAGTACAGCGGAGACCAAGGGTGCGCTTCAATCCAGGCTTTTTCTGAACCTTTCTTCTAAATATATTCTTCATCTTTTATGCTTATTTGATGGTTATATTTATGCTTTGTTTGTAATTTTTGTTCTTTAGAAGAATTGTTTTTCTTTTCCTTCTATACCTATTATGTGAAACATTTTTGTATTCTCTTTTGTGGTTTGTTTTGTACTTTTTTTTCAATCATCGTCGGAATGACATTTTTCTTGTTACCCGGTGATCTCTGTGGGGATTGCTCCAGCTGAATCTCTTCTTTCCCTGTGGACAGGGGATGAAAAATTCTCTCCAAGTAGATTTGGGGTGAAAAATAAAAACAAAAAAAAAAAAAAAAAAAGTTGTCAGGGAAACAATTAGACTAATTGCATTGTATAATTATTAGAAGAAATAAAACCAAATCTAACAAATTATGAACATCACGTTTCGGGGAGAAAACAACCTTAAAACAATTACAAAGAATCACGAGTTCCCACGAAATGTAGACCGAACATTGGATGTGAAGAAGGTCCTTAAAAGTTATGTAAATCCCACATTTCCAGATGGAATAATGTAGTGACATTCTCCACACTCAATTGTCTGTTTGTAAGTTTATTAGTCCAAAACAAAAAATAGCAAATTAATTAAGATAAACAACTATAAGAATGTATCAAACTAGTTGGCAAAAATACAAGTGGAAATTTGCATCTATTATCTAAGGACAAAAAAAACTCGAGAACTCGTGTAATTCAAACACTAAAGGAACTGCTTCAAAACTATGGCTATGTATATACAGAGGTTTTACAACACTGGAGACCGTGTATTCTACAATTTTCACAAAAGTACAGGAGTGAACAAGTTGACGATCCACGCTTGAGAGACTGGAAGAGAGAAAAGGAAGTCCAATAGAATAGAAAGAGTAACTCAGCTGAATTAGTGTTGATTCCGCCGCCTTCCTCTCGTTGTAAAACAAAATTAACATACCGTGGAGACAACACCTTGGGTCAGCCTAAACTGCTTGCCTCCAAAAGAATACGCATACACAGCTTCAATACTCAAACCTCAACCAAATTCCAGATTCCTATATTCAAATCCTAGCTATCCCTGCCACAGCACCCTCCTCCTATGCCTACCAATGCCTGAGTGCTGATCCAATACTCCCATTCTTGCTACATGCGAGCCTCCACCTGACATTGGAAAATCCCATCAGGTGCTGCAATCATCAGTCATTCAACTCAAGTAGTTTATGAAACAATTCTCATGAACCAACATTAGCTGCAACTACTCACGTTGCATACTCCCATTCTAAACAAGTCGATGCTGACGCAAAGCCTTACCAAAATGAGGTTGCATCAATCGGACATACAGACCATTTTTTACCACCAATGAATCATGGGTCCCCTCCTCTACTATCCTTCCTCCATTTAGAACTACTATGTTGTCCACGTGCCTCATCATTGCAGCTCTGTGTGCTATTAAAATAGTGGTTTTGTTTCCCATTATTAGGGTGTCTAGAGCCTCTTGCACCACTCGGCTTGACTCAGATTCAATTGATGAACTAGCTTCATCCAGTAACAAAATAGGAGCATTTTTAAGAATTACCCTTGCAATTGCAATTCTCTGTTTTTGTCCAGGAGTTAAGTCAACACCTCTCATCCCAACATGAGTGTCATAACCATGAGGCAAGCTACTGATGAAGTGATGAGCATTTGCTATCCTTGCAGCCTCCTTTACTTCAGCTTCACTGGCATTATGCCTGGCATATATGATGTTTTCCCTTATGGTTGTTGAGAAGATAATGGGTTCCTGCTGAACCAGACCAAGGTGGCTCCTCAACCATCTTAAATTATATTGCTTTAGATCCCTCCCGTCTAGCAAAACTTGGCCAGAAACAGGATCATAGAATCTCTCGATCAAAGATATTACTGTGCTCTTCCCTGACCCCGAAACTCCCACTACAGCAATTGTTTGTCCTCCATTGACTTTGAGGCTAAAATTGCTCAATACCAACACTTCTGGCCGGGAAGGATAACAAAAATCAACATTTTTCAGCTCAATGCTCCCATATACATTGGGTGGCTTCATTGCTTTGCTATCATCAGGATCAATCTTAGGCACACGATCTATAATTTCAAACACTGATATGAGAGATTTTCGTCTCTTAAGTATGTAAGGAGCCAACCCAAAAGGCTCCACAAGGGCAAATGTAGCAAATGAGAAAACCATGTACTCCTTGAGAGCAGTAGGTGTATCCACATATTTCTTATTTACACATATTGCAGTGTACCAAAGTAGAAGGGCATTACATGCAAAGAGCAGAAACTGTGAAAAGCCAAATGCAAAACCAATGGCCACTCCATGAAGAAAGCTTTTCTTAAATATTTTATTTAACTGTAACTGGTAGAGTTCCATCACCTTATTACCAGCACAAAATGCAACAACAGTGTAAATATTCCTAACTGCGTCTTCAAGAACCAAAGATGCCTTTCTGTGCATTTCTTGTATGCCCTTTGAAAATCCAGCAAGCCACAATTTCTGCAAGATTAAGGAGACTGCTTAACACATCCATCATGCTAACCACAAAAGCAAATTAATAAAAACATCATTATGCAAAGCCGGTACTATCATCAGTCATTCACAAAAGTTAGCAAAAGCAGATCCGTTAGCTTTAGTAATTGAAATTAAACATAAATTGACATTAAAAGAATTTCCATAAATGAAAATGAAACCCCCATAAAGAGGTGTCAGTAGCATATTCAATAATGGTACCCTTGATCATGCAAGGTAAATCAAATGTAACAAAACTTTGATTTCCAAAGGAAAAATATTAATCTGTCTTAAGAATAAAACTAGTAAAGACACGGAAAAATTACACTAATTACAGACCATTGATAACTCAAGCACAAACAGATACATTTGTAATTGAAATTATCGCAATGCCAAAGATTATTTCAATATAAAATTTGTTAAAGCAATCATAATTAAATGTGCTTTAGTTTTCAGTATTCCATGCATAAAACATTGTTTTTAATTTCACAGTGAAATATACGCAGATGAATGATACAAAAGAGAGATAGAGATATGCACTGATACACAGTGAAACAGTGCCATTTTTCCTTTATCAGCCTTTTTCCTTTTAAACATTAGCTAGTCTTGCACATAAACAGACTCCAAGGCATTTCATGGTTTTTCGATTTGTTATGGTATTCTCCACATTCATGAGGCAAAAGGAGAGACATTATATTAATTGGTCAAAATCACTAGCAATTATTCAACTAGCTTCCCTTATAATGACCACAGTAATGGAAAAAAGGATAACAGACCAAACCACCTAGTGGGAAAATACATGGCTGTTATTGATACGAAAAGATGTGGAAAATATGAATTTCGAAAGCACCGAATTTTGTGAGGCATAAATTTTTACAGACTATGTTGACACAAAAAAGAAATACAAGCTCAATCCAACAACCTGATAAAATTACATGGCAAAATCAGAAAAGCAGTTGCAAACCTGGGCAACGGCAGAAACACAAAGAACTGGAAGTGTTGCTAAAGCCACAAGTGCTAATCGCCAGTGCAGCAAAACACCAATGAGAAATGCAACAATAACTGCAGCACTGTCCTGTATAAATATAGAAAGACGGTTGCTGAAAGCCGCTCGCACAAATGTAGCATCATTGGCCAAGCGCATTGATAGATTGTCAGCACTATTTTCCTCTTCATCAAACCATCCAGTTTCATTGCGTAGCATGGCTGCAATGTTATATTAAAACAGTTTAGGGCAGAAGTCCAAATTATTTTTCTTTCAAATAATAATACTTCAAATCTACACACCTGAGAACATCATTCTCCTAACTCTTTCTGTCATTTTCTCCCCCATAATACCAAAGTAAAAATGCTGTAAAAAGTTGGCAACAACTGTCACAATACCCATGCCGGTAATGATCAAGCACCATTTGTTTATCTCCCTTTGGAAGTGATGTTCTTCATCAATTTTATAGTAATCTGTCACCACCAGACCAATAACATAAGCAAGAAGGGGATTGAAAGAACCAAAGATAGCAGCACCTGTGCTTCCTAACACAGCATAAAGCCACTCTGCAAAACTAAGTTCTGCTAGCCTCCAAATTGAGGGTTGTTTTCGATGCTTCGCATCCTTTGTTTCAGTCATTTTCACTGAAAGGTCACCAGAATGACTATCAGGTCTGCTAAAAGTCTGTGAATGGGAGCGTTCATTTTTGGGATCAGATGTTAAAAGAGGTGAAACAGGGGATTCTGGGTCAGAACCATTCGACTTTTGTCGATGCACGCATTGAACATCAATCTTGGGTAACTCTGGTAGTCTCAATTCAAAACTATCCTGCCTTTTTATTGATGGCTCCTTATCTGCTGAATCTAAAGACTGGCCATTTTCCATCATCTTCTCAGATGGTGGGCTCCGAATTTTTGGTGATTCTTGTGAATTAAAGAAGCCATCTGAAGGCCGAAATATGGCAGAAACTCTCTGAAGAGAAGGTGATTTTATCATTTTAGGAGATGAAGGTTCTTTGAAGCTGTGATTTTCTGAAGAATCCTTCTCAATTTGGAAAGTTGCAGTCTCATTGTAGTTTCGAACAGGCATCCTGAATGATGAACAAAAAAAAGTGATTTTTCATCATGCAAATTATAAAAAAACAGTGAACTCAACCATTGTGTAACAGTTATTAGAATATTATTATAGTAAAACACTAACAGACTATGGCTGCCTCAACCATCACAATATCTGTATCTTAAAAGTCACGGTATATTGTCCACAAACATAAAAAAGTGCATGGCAAAAGTTGATGCATGATTTGAGGTGGTATCAAACCTCTTGGGAAGTTTTGTGGCCTCTTCGCATCGAAGAAGCTCTGCATATAAGCCATCCAGGGTCAGTAACTCATCATGAGTACCCATTTCAACAAGTTGACCATCCTCCATGACAGCTATATAATCAGCATTCTTTATAAGACTAAGCCTTCGAGCAATTATTATTGTTGAGCGTCCCAACATTAGCAGATCCAGAGCCTCCTGAACAGACCTCTCAGCCTCAAAATCAAGTCCACCAGTAACCTCATCAAGAAGAAGAATGGATGGATTTAAAAGCACAGCTCTTGCAATAGAAAGCTTTATTTTCTGCTCTTCTGTTAAAGCTAGGCCAGCCCTGCCAACCTGAAAGACAGAACCCTAGTTTAGGAGGTGAAAAGAGATTCCCACCAACAAGGATATAATTGAAATACAGTCATCCAAAACAACACAGGTTTCATATGATCATTTCAATCAAGTTTCACCTGTGTGTCATAACCTTTATCTAATGAGCTGATAAAGGTATGTGCATGAGCTATTTTAGCAGCCTCTTCAATTTGATCCATGGTGGTATCTCTGCCATAAGCAATGTTGTCTCTTATACTCAAACTGAGCAAAGCAGGTTCCTGGGTGACCAGTCCTATTTGACTCCTTAACCATTCCAGTTTCATATTCTTTATATTTTCACCATCTAAAAGAACTTCCCCTGAACCACAGATCGGTAAATTAATTTAAATACGAAATGACCTACGAAGTTTTTTAGATGTGATTTAAATTTGCACGAACAATGGGGAAAAAATTACCTAAAGTTGGATCATAGAAACGCTCCATAAGGGGAATAATACTACTTTTTCCAGAGCCATTTCTTCCAACAAGTGCCACAGTCTTTTTAGCAGGAACAGTGAGATAAAACCCACTCAAGATAGGGATTTCAGGGCGAGAAAGATAACTGAAGTAAACATTGCGAAACTCTATATTTCCTTGCACAAAAGCTGGAGCACTGCCATCGTGATTAAAGGATGAGGATGACCGGCTAATCATCTCAAATAGTCTATAGGCAGCTATTCGCCCTTGATCAAATGAGTAGAAATTTGTTGCAGCTTGATTCAACCCCCTTAATCAAATTAACAAAAATTGTAAGCAAAATGTAAAACAAATAAAGAGAAAAATATAAGTTGGGAATGATGCTCACAAGCCACTTAGAATTACAGCAAACAGAGCTGTTATAATTTCACCACCATGAGCTTTTCCATGTATAACCAGGAGCCTTCCAACCCAGAGTTGTAATGCACAAGAACATATTGCAAGCCCATAAGTAAAACCAAGGCCAAGCCCTTGAACAAGACTTATTAATATACCATATCTAAGAGTAGCTTGAAGTGATGTTGCATATGAATACTTAGACAATGTTTCATTTGTAAAGGCATACAAGGTCCTTATATAGGAAACTGCCTGCATCACAAGAAAATATATATATTCAGAACTGATCATGCTAAAACGATTCATTAAATAATGAGAACTTTAAGTTTCTTCCCACTTCACCAAATTCAAACCATTAAACCAAAAATACAGATAAATGAAATGATTCTCCAAACTTAAAAGATAAATAAAGAAAACAGAGCAATGGTATTCGTTCACTTCCTACCATAAAGTAAACCTCAAAAAATTTTCCATTTACAATGAACTAAATGACACTCAAACATGCATAATCTATAAATTAAAAATTATTGGATATCTCACATCAACTAGAAATATTGCCAAATTATAGGATATAAGCTAATCCTCACCTTTGTGAGGTTGAGTTAGGCTTAAACCTAAACTTTCTAAAAGAGACAACTAATCCATAACTACAAACAAGAAATTACTAGCCAAAATCAAGAAGCATTTTACTATTCAAGGATACCATTTCACAAATTTGTGACTTAGTTTTCAATTCCTAATTGAAGGAATAAGGGATAAGGATGATCTATGTTCAACATGCAGTCAGAAAAACAGAGCTTTCAACCTTGCATTATTTAGTTGCAGCAGAATTCTGGCATATTTAAGTGTCTTTGTGGCTTTAAATGTGTTAAAATATGTTTGTGACTTCGCTTTGGCATTGTGCTCATGTCTGCTTGAAGGAAGTTGTTGATACGCAAAAAAATAGGGTGATCTAACTGCAATAGAATTTTCTTTTTAGAAGAATATCTTATCAACCCCCCTAGTCGTATTTTTTTCTCTTTTCTTTCTGAAAAGTTCTATTTCAATCAAAACATGGATACCATATGAGTAACAGCAATCTCAAAATTTGATTACATTAAAGACCTCTGCAAGCGCAAATACCGTTACTGGATGAATTATATTACACGGAAAGGTACAGAATCACATACATTATATGAGAAACTTTCAAACGTTAAATTCTTTCTTTCTTTTAATGTGTGTGTATATATATGTGTGTGTGCGCACGTGTTATATATATACATATATATGTATATGTATACATGTACATATATGTATACATGTACATATATGTATACATGTACATATATGTGTATATATATATATATATATATGTACGCATGTATGCATAACAATCATTGGTTCAATGCAAGAATGAATTGAAGTTTAACTATAAATAACCTGTTCAGCAATGCTGGCTGCTTCAGCATATGCATCTTGAATATTCTCGGCAAGCCTGTGGAGGAATATATTTGATATTCCTCCTGCAGCAACAATAAATGGACCTGTAGCTAATGTTATCAATGCAATCTGCCAACAATTGATAAAAGCAATAACAAGACCACTGAAGAATGTTGCCATATTATGAATATAATTCCCAACCTGTATCATCAAAGTCAATACAAACGGTATGAAATATGAGTTGAGATTTTTCTTAAAAGAATAACAAATTTACAAAGGAGTGAATACTGAATATACACACAACTACAGCACCACACACCTTTTCACTTAGAGCAGACTGAATGAGCAGCACATCACTTAATACTTGACTCACAATGTCTCCATTATTTCCATAAGTATCAAAAAAACTCATATCTTGGTTAAGTAATACTTGGACATATTTTGACCTGATCACAGCAGTCTGCCGTTCTCCAGTAAGAATCCAACATGAAACCTCTATTAAACAAGAAAGATTAGTATTGAAAAAAACTTAAATTTAACATCTAATAAGAAATACTCCATGTAATTAATTTACCAATCCAACCAGCAGCAAAAACTCCCCCAGCAATATAAACAATGGTTAAAGCAAGCTGCAGAAAAAATATAGGTAAATAAGCAAATAAGTCCATTTGTCAAATCTTATTTACAAACTATGTACCTCAAATAATAATTAAATTCCTAGTTATGATGTCATATGGTTCACCTACTAAATTAACCAGTTCAAAAATGAGCAGCCATACTCTTTAGATTCTTGGTTGAAACTTATTTAAAACAAAAACCTACTGTTATTCATGTGAGTTAAACCATGGATGTAATTTCTTCTGCATAATTATTGTCTGTGCAACTTCTCACAAAAGTAATTTACATGTAAAATGTTGAGTTCTAGTGTGATGCAATGCAAGATGCACTAGCATCAACAAAGCCTAATTTTAAAGGTCAGGTTGCCTCAATTCATATTATTTACTTACATTGCAACAATAATTGTAATATTCCAACTTGGCAATAATAATTTTAAAATTTTCTATGTAAGGTCTACTTTGCAAATTTTCTTAGGTTCAATTCAGGCTTAGCTTGTTTAAAAATTCCTTATCCAAGGAGGATAACTCATAGTCACCATATTTAAAAAGTGTTAATGTTTTTCCGCTTAATAGAAGTATTGTATTTATAGCACCTGAAAAGAGAAAAGACTGATCAGATTTATGAATAATGGAAGAAATTGTTCCCTTCTAAGTTGTGTGCCTTTGTATTGTTATGCAATCAAAACCTAGGTGAAATGCCTGTTTTATTATCTTATGCTTATTACCTATTGTTCGACTTACTCAAGTTTTGCACTTCACCCAAGACTTAATTTTCTTAGCAAATAGAAACAAAAATTCATCCCATCGATGCCCTGTGTAATACTTGTTTTTTGACCTTGCCCCAAAGCCCTTGATACCAAGTACAAAAAGTTATTGTTCAAAGCTTACAACTATCCAGAGAACTGTCCCTTAAATCCCTTCGTATATCCAAAATTTGCGCTGTCTTTAACATAACCCGAGACACTTATATCAAGAATTTATGTAAACTTGAGATGAGAGGGAAGAGATTTTTTAAATAGTAGCTCAAGGTCTCATATCCAATCAGTAAGTGGCATGCTCCTGGATAATCTTATCAGTCATCAGATGCACAAACCAGGCTCTAATTCGCCACACAAATCAACCTCTTTATATTCCCACTCTCCTAATGTTCTTTATACCTATTCTCATGCTAGACAAATAAACTTCTAGCATCGTTCTTTAAATATTCAAGTAATGAAATCGTTGCTATCTAACCCCACAAACAAAGTAAATTTATAACTACAGAAAGATAGGCTAAAATATATTGAGAACATGCGCAACTCTTGTGCCAAATGGCCAATGCTGACTTGGAATCCTAAACAGAATGTCATCATGCCACTGATGACTTGGATGATCCATCCACGAACTACTTGACCAGGACAATAAACCCTTATAGAAAGGGAATAAACTAAGAAGGGAGAAAACAGGGAAGGACTAGGCTATGCCATGCTTAGTGTAGTCAGGTCAGCTTTCAATGAAAGTTAATTGCTCAATTACCTCAAACTGCACGGCAACCATTGAGATAAAAACTACAAAAACTAATAGCACAATACAAAAGACTTAATTTCACTGCCTAAGGGAAGCCAAATCAAATTATCAGAAGCTAATTAAAATCCACAAGCAGAGTACAGGAACAACTAGGGTTTCAACAGAAAACGAAACGAAATCGAACCTCCTTGAACCTCTGAAACTGCTCTTCCGGCGAACCCTGCTGAGGAACCCAGAGAACCTTGGCGAAGTAGTGCAAGTAAACAACGAGAGCGGTGCCGTGCGCGGCGGCGGCGAGGGAGCCGACGATCATGAGAAACCAGTCGAGGCGGTCGGCGCAGGCGAAGAGGCGAGAGAAAGGAACGGCGGCGGGCGGCGGCTCAATCTCCTCGGCCTCCTCCATCTCATCCTCGACCTCCATGGGCTGCGAGGCGGAGGTCTCGGCGCCGAGGTCGAGGTACGGCGAAGGCGACTCCGGCGGCTCCGAAACCTCGGAGACCGGCGTGAGAGGCTGTATGTGCGGCGGGGACCACCCGAACAGCCCCCGAGAAACCATCATGTCCGATCACAGCAACACCAGCAACTAACTCGCCGCGATGAAGAATTGGAAAACAGATCGCAAGAGAATTCAGAGCGCGAGCTCCTTTCTCTCTTCTGTTGAAGAAACGACGACGTATTGAACGCCGTCGAGGTGGTTGTGAGTTGCGAGGTGGCGGCGTGTGGTTTGACTCGGTCAAAAAAGAGGTACGACACCTTAATTTCTTCCTTTTAAGTTTACGACCCTTCTTCGATTCTTCTTCTTCTTCTTCGGCTTCGCTTTCTGTTTTTTCTTTTTCTTTTTTTTTAATTGGGTTTTGTTTCGAAAAAAATAAAATAATAATAATAATAATAGAACAAAATAATGATAATACGGTTACAGCGAGTTTGTGCTGTGAAATTGTGATGGCATGCATGCAGCAGAGCTGGAAAAAAAAGAAAAGGAGGGTGTTTTGGTAAATTCTAAGGCTATGATGGCGTTGGTAAATGTGTTCACAGCTGGATCATTTGCCATGAAATTACGTTAAGGCCCTTCTGAGAGTCGTTGGAGTGACACGCGTTAAGTGCTGGTATGCTTCTTCTTTTTTAATATTGATTTAATATATAAATTAAATCAAAATTAGAATAAAATGGAGAGGCTTTGCTTCAGGTGAGTGCGTGATTGACGAAAAGTGCCTTCCTCTTACTCAACCAAATACTTTATTACTTAAAACAAATTAAAAATATATTATATACTATGCTCACGTTTTTTGGGTATTTAATTTTTTTTTCTTAAACAGTGGTGGGGATTTTGTGATATGATATCTTTAGGTAAACTTTCCTGCAAAAGTAGTTTCAGAAGATGAAAGTAAGAAAAAAATTAAAATAAATTATAATAGTTAATACTAATTTATATATAACAAAATAATGTGATCGTTTAAATATATGTGAGATCATACATAAATTAAATCGTACATAATATAATTATAATTTCTATTTAATTTTTCAAATGTGTTATAAAAAATTAAACAAGCATGTTCTCAATGTATTTTTTTAATCATTACTAAAAATTAGAGTTTTACCCCAATAGGTGATCACCAACCAATTGCAATATTGTAGAGAAGCCTTCAGAAGATTCACAACCTGAAAGGCTGGTTGCATGTAAGTTTCATCGAGATCTTCAACACTTTGATAGAGATTGGCTAAGCTGCCAACATTGCTCACAATTCTTATGATAGTAGCCATAGGCAAGCAGAGCAAGCTGAGGAGAAAGTCAACAACATCTTTTGATGCTTCAGCGAAGAGAACCTTCTCACGCTTTGAGTCTATAAGCAGTCTCAGAGTCAAACTAGACGAAGAAGACGAAGCCATGCTGTTAGATGTAATGTAATGATGCATGCTCTCTTACACCTCTTAACTTGTCTCTCAGTGTTAATCAATATTTATACACATACAATACCACCTTTTGGAACCTGCTTATTAACTACTCTGCACGCATGGCCAATAACAAAGAAAAGAAAATAATAATGAGACAGCTTCATCTTTTACCGAGTTTCCAAGGTTATTTAATATGGATAGTGTAAAAAATTTAATGAGATGGCTTCATCTCTAACTGTTTACATTTACCAAGTGGGGTTATTTAATGTATCAACCAAGTTCCCAAGTTTTGATTAGCAGAGTCGTCATTGGGAAAGAGAAGGGAAAGGATTTGGTGTGAAGTAATGTTATTTTTTTAATATATATCTTGTAAGAAGAAAATAAGGTTTGGGTTTCGAGAGACAATTAGATGTAAAATAGGTTTGTTGGTCAGTTATTAATTATGTTTATACCTGTCTTCTTCATACACTTTTTGGTGTAATCCGTTATTATTAATTAGGAAGAAAAATATACTTCGACACTGGTGTTTGTATAACTTTCATTTCACATTCTTAGGTATAACATGGTTTTATTAGCGAGAGGAAAAGATAATTTTGTCAAATATAAAATTGTAACTTATGTGTGTGAAATTATTACTTAGCTAACCACTTACATCAACAGAGTTAATTATATTTTTATTAGACTTTCCATGACAAACCACTTATTTAAACATGATAAAC
>Ga0099825_1006112_pt1 | contig 15190 bp, 10 predicted proteins | sample SiratroredBW_FD_76838 | JGI IMG/M metagenome (GOLD analysis project Ga0099825, IMG submission 76838) | Root nodule microbial communities of legume samples collected from California, USA - Siratro red BW | ecosystem: Host-associated > Plants > Roots > Nodule | place: USA: California | collected... | reverse complement strand
TAAAAGAAAATTAAAACGACTAATAAAACTTATTTTCTTTTCAACATTTTTTTTTACTTTTATACATTTTTTATTTAGAAATATTATACTTCTCGTACGTATTAATTTTATATATCATCAACTTGTAAAATATATTTTTTTCAAGACATTTCAAACTTTGAAGTTTGACTTTTTACAGTTATAAGTAGATAGAATAATTATAATGAATTTTCTTTACATGGATGTGTTTCTTACGATAAATTATCTTATTGGAAACTCTGTTCCCTTTCCCTTAATTATATTGATTCACATGTGTTTAAAACAATAATAATTTTATTTGTGTATAAAACAATGGCAATTTAGTTTCTTAAAGAATAAAAGTTTTTAAACTACTATTATATATTATATCTTGTGTATTATAGACTCGAGAAAAATTCACTTATTAGAAATTGGTTTGATAACATTAAATCAAGAGAAGACATAATCTTATCATCGGAACAAACCCAATAAATATCAAAATTAAAATTAAATACAAATTTATATTGTTAATAAAGCTTCTTATTATGGACCTGATGAATGGTTAATGACCCACTACCATCCTATAGGTACACGCCTTCTTCATCCACCTCTATAATTTCTTCCTCTACCTCAGACAATGAAATGGACGGAAATATCTTTAATAAAAATTTAAAACTACTTTAATATCCTTAAATATATTTCACCCTGCACTTCCATAATGTGCGTGCACCGCTGCTGAGGAGATCTTCCTGTCGCTGTCTACTGCCCCACGGCTTCGCTGCATGCACCGCTCCCTGCTGCCGTTTTTCGGTTCGGCGAGCTTCTCTGTTGCCACACCGCTGTCCGGCGAGCTTCTCTGCTGTAGCACCGCTGCCTACTTTCTTCCACCGCTGTCGCGACCGTTGGATGCATATGAAGTGAAGGCAGCAACAAAACTCCAACAAGGAACCTTCATTTTCAACCCTCACCCACCTTTACATTATTTTCTCTAGGGGTACTTAAGACTTTTTCACATGGATATGTTGGGAATATAACATTTTATTGGAGGTGTGGGAGACGGTGAAGGAAGAAGCCAGAAACATTCAAATGTATGATTACTGTTTTCATTATTTTTCGTCTATATTCAAAACTAAATTAACTTAGATATATCCTTTTCAATATCATGCTTAATTCAACTACCTACTCTCTATCCAAAATATCTTTTATGTTAGGAAGGAAAATAGGAAATAAAGAGATGAAGTGGGTAATGATGTGGAGGAAGAAGTCAACAACAATACACCTCATTTAGTATAAAGTCAAATTCAATTACCCTTAAGGGATATGTGGAGTAGGATTTGTGTATCAAGAGATTAAAAAAGAGCAATAAGCAACGTACAAAAAATACCCAGCTCAGGAATTATGTTTATTAGACATTGTGTGATATAATTTCTCTCTCTTTTTTTGGGCTCCTTAGGGAGAATACTGTTCTTCTTCTTGCTTTTTGAAAATATTCATTCCTTGATTTCAGGTGTTGAAGCTATCAAGTGGAGATCATAGAGTTTATTCCTTACAACAAAATACACTCTCATAGATATTGTTGAATGTTTTGCAATTTATTATAGATATCACAGTTTATACATACCATTACAAACGTTCTCTGGTTTAGTATTACGACTGTTCATAATTGTTCATCTGTTGTTATAATCCAAATCAGTGGTTCTACATTTCTTAGATTTTTTTTAATCTTAACATGGGTGCTTTCATTGACCATGGTTGATGGAACAAGGTTGAAGACAATGGATGCTGACATCAAGAAATTATTGAGCTTGTAGGCAACAACTCGGTAGAGATTGCTCGCATGGCAGAATCGGGTAAATCGCAAATGGATGCCATTCAACAATCAGTTGCCCATATTCTTCGTAAGATGGAGAAACAACATATTGACGAAACGGATTTTGAAGGAGGTCTAGGTCACGGCTCGAACTCACAGACCCACCATTACCTATGCCAACATCAAAACCCTAGGAAGCTTAACTTCAATTTGCCTTGTTTTGATGGTATAGATGCATTGGGGTGGCTTTTTAGTACTGACCAATACTTTGATTACTACCACATTGATGAAGATGAGAGGATCAATATTGTCGTAATGCACATGACAAGTAATGCAATTCCTTGGTTTCAACTAGCTCAACGCAATTTTCCCTTTCGCTCTTGGCACGAGCTCAAAATTGCAATTGAAATTGAGTTTGGCCCTTCCTTGTTTGAGTCACTGAGAGAGTCACTTTTCAAATTAACTCAACAAGGATCAGTACTTGACTACTATGCTGAGTTTACAACCTTAGCAAATCGTGCACAATTAGAATCCCATGAAACCTTGCGGGATTGTTTTATCAGCGGCCTTAAACCTGACATTCGCAGAGAGGTGAAAGCTCAATGCCCCCTAGCTTGATGCGTGCAATTAGTCTTGCTCGATTGTATGAAGATAAATATAACCCTAATTTTCGTCCAAGTCCAGCACCTAACATATACAAACATCAAAGCTCAACCCCACCTATAACAACCAGCACTAAACCAAACCCAAGAAACACCCTACCACTACTTCCCACTCCAACCCATAAACCCACATTTAACCCTCCCAAAAACCCAGTAAGGAGGCTTTCCCCAACAGAACAAAAATTAAGGAGAGATAAGGGGCTTTGTTTTTGGTGTGACGAAAAATTCACCCCTGACCATAGATGTCCGAATCGACACTTCATGTTGTATCAATTGGAGGAGACTGAGGATGCTAAAAATCAACAATAAGACACAACTCCTGAAGAACAGGACCCTGACCATCAGTTGATAGCTTTGGAACACCATGTACTTCAACAACTCCACTTGTCCCTTAATGCCATGAAAGGGGTACTAGGATTTGCAACAATCAGATTAACAACTAAGGTACATGGCTTAGAATTGCAAGTATTGATTGGTGGTGGCAGTTTCGATAGCTTTATCCAACCTAGAATTGCCAAATTTCTCAATCTTCCTATGGAACCAGCACCTGGTTTTAGAGTAATGGTCGGTAATTTTGATGTCATGGATGTAGAAGGACGAATTCCCTCTTTCCAGGTGGAGGTGCAAGGCCAGACACTAGATATTCCTAATGTGTATGTCCTCCAAGTTGCTGGTGGTGATTTGGTTATTGGATCTTCTTGGCTTAAAACCCTCAAAGCTCATATAGCTGATTATGATTCACTTTTCATAAGGTTCTTGCATAAAGGGGAGTTTGTGACTCTCAAAGGAGATGTCAAAATGGCTCTTACACAAGCTCAATTTCATCATATTAGAATATGGATGCATATTGATGCAGTGGCTGAAATATATTCCCTACAACTCTCAGATACGTCAATAAAACCTCCATTCGACTGGGATTAAGACCTGGAACCAGAGTTGGCAGTGTTGCTGCATACTTACATGATGGTGTTCCAAACTCCTACAGGCCTACCTCTCCCTAGGGAGCATGATCTCACCATTCCCTTGGTGGAAGGTGCTGGACCCGTCAAAGCTAGACCCTATAGATATCCACATAGTCAAAAACCGTAGATTGAATTTATGGTTCAACAAATGTTAAAGGATAGAATTATTCACCCCAGTAAAAACCCCTTTTCCAGTCCAATTTTACTTGTTAAGAAGAAGGATGAAACATGACGATTTTGTACTAACTATAGGGCTTTAAATGTCATTACTATCAAGGATTCTTTTCCAATTCCTACAGTGAATGAACTCTTAGATGAGTTACATGGTGCCACTTATTTCTCTAAATTGGATTTGAGGTCAGGATATCACCAAATTTTAGTGAATCCTGCTGACAGACACAAAACAACTTTCCGGACTCACTAAGGTCATTATGAGTGGTTAGTCATGCCATTTGGCTTGACCAATGCACCTGCAACTTTTCAGACGTTAATGAATGATGTGTTCAGACCATATTTAAGAAAATTTGTTTTGGTCTTCTTTGACGACATCTTGATTTATAGTCTGACTTGGAAAAATCATTTATCGCAGCTTGAATTGGTTTTATAGCTGTTATAGAAAGAATCTCTATATGCAAAGCTCTCAAAATATTCATTTGGCATGAACAAAATTGATTATTTGGGTCACACCATCAATGCGGTAGGAGTGCACATGGATAAGGAAAAAGTGCAAGCTGTTTCTAATTAACCAATGCCCACTACCCTCAAATAGCTTCGAGGTTTTCTAGGACTGTCTGGTATTATAGGAGATTTATACGGGGTTACGCCTCCATAGCAGCCCCTCTCATAGATTTACTCAAAAAGGATGCCTTCCACTTGTTTGTAGAGGTTGAGCAGGCTTTTAAAAAACTCAAGGAAGTTGTGACTACAACTCCTGTCTTGGCATTACCTGATTTTACTCTTCCATTTGTTTTGGAGACTGATGCTTCTAGCATTGGAGTTGGAGCGGTCTTAAGCCAGAACAAGCACCCGATTGCTTTCTTTTCTAAGAAAATGTCTCCAACCATGCAACGACAGTCTGCTTACACTAGAGAATTATTTGTCATCACTGAAGCTATTGCCAAATTTAGACACTACCTATTGGGCAAGAAGTTTATAATCAAATCAGACCAATAAAGCTTGAAATCTTTGCTAAATCAGTCTCTACACACTCCAGAGCAGTAGAAATGGTTGTATAAATTTTTGGGCTATGATTTTGAAATTCAATATAAACTGGGGGTGGAAAACTTGGCTACAGATGCCCTATCTCGATGCTTTTACACTGCTTTATCCATGCCTGATTAGCAATGGTTACAACAACTACAGGAGGAAATACAACAAGATCATGATCTTCAACAGATATGGCAACTTTGCCAAAATCAGAACCGACAACATCAACAATACCAAATAAAAAATGGAATTTTATTATGGAAGAACAGGGTAGTAATACCAGCCAACAGTGACATTGTCAAATTAATTATGCAAGAATACCATGATTCAGTCATTGGGGGACATTCAGGGGTAGCTAAAACCACTGAAAGAATCCACTCTTAATTTTATTGGCCTAGGATGCAAGAAATTATCAAGGAATATGTGCTGAATTGTGCTATTTGTCAAAAGGCTAAGATTCAAACTAAAGTCCCTGGTGGCTTTTTACAACTTCTACTAATTCCTTCTCAGATTTGGAAGCTATTTGTATGGATTTCATCACTGCATTACCCTCTTTTCAAGGCTACACTGTTATCATGGTGGTAATTGATCGGTTGTCTAAATATGCACATTTTCTTCCTCTTAAAACTGGTTTCATTAGCAAACAGGTGGCAAAGGTTTTCTTGAAACAGGTGGTTATAAACTTCATGGATTTCCTAAAACCATAATCTCAGACAGGGATAGGGTCTTCATTAGTAACTTTTGGCAGCGGTTATTTGAATTACAAGGTACAAAATTGACAATAAGTTCCTCATACCATCCATAAACAGATGACCAAAGTGAGGTGTTAAATAGAACCTTAGAAATGTACTTAAGGTTTTTTTATTTTGAAAATCCAAAAAGTTGGCTGAACATGCTTCCCTGGGCTCAATATTGATAAAATACTTCATACCACACCAGCATCAAGATGTCTCCCTACAAGGCTCTCTATGGAAGGGACCCACCTTCCTTGATAAAGTATGAAGTATCCCCTCAAGATGAGTTATCCCTTCGAAAAATGTTAGAAGAACGGGATAAATTGATTCAACAATTGAAGCAAAATTTGCAGAAGTCACAAGAGTATATGAAACACTTTGTTGATAAAAAAAGACGCCATAAGGAATTCCAAGAAAGGAATTTGGTTCTTGTTAAGTTACAGCCATACAGACAACAATCTTTGACTTTGAGAAAGCATCAGAAAATAGGAATAGGTTCTTTGGTCCTTTTAAAATCAGCCACAAGTTGAGTTCTGTAGGCTAGAATTGCCACTAGAAGCTTGTATCCATCCTATTTTTCATATCTCTATTGAAGAAATTCAGAGGAGACTCCCACCAACAATACCTGTCTCTCCCTCTCGCCACTACAGAATTTGGTCCAGTAATAGCACCTACCAAAATGCTAACTATGCGAACTATACTACAGGGCATGTATGAAACTCAACAACTCCAAGTACAATAGGGAGATGACTTTGCGGCTTTTACCACGTGGGAGAATGCAAAGGAATTCCCTAAGGCCTATCCACATTTCAACCTTGAGGACAAGGTTGATTTTGAAGAGGAGGGTAATATTAGGAAGGAAAACAGGAAACAAAGAGATGAAGTGGCTATGACTTGGAGGAAGAAGTCAAAAACAATACACCTCAGATAGGCATAAGTACATAGCCAAATTCAGTTAGCCTTGAGGGACACATGGAGCAGGATCTATGTATCAAGGAACTAAGGAAGAGCAATAGGCAACATACTACAAATGTGCAACTCAGGGACTATGTTTGTTAAACATTGTGTGATATAATTTATCTCTCTCTTCTTTTGGACTCCTTAGGGAAAATACTGTTCATCTTGTTCCTTTCTAAAAATATTCATTCCTTGATTTCAAGTGTTGAAGCTATCAAGTGGAGACTATAGAGTTTATTCCTTATAACAAATACACTCTTACTATTACAACATTCTCTATTTTTATGGTTTAGTATTACAACTATTCATAATTGTTTATGACTGTTCATTTGTTGCTATAATTCAAATCAATGGTTCTGCATCTCTTCAATTTTTTTTAATCTTAACATCTTACATAAATATAATTTACTGTCAAATTAAATTTGTAAAATATAATTTAATGTCCTAATTAGTATATCTTAATAACAAAATGGTTTAACAAAGACCAATCACAATTAAAACAATGTTACAATTTTTTTACATGTTGGAGAGCTAATTCATATCCTTTTGTTTTTAGACACAAAATATCATTAAAAGAACTAAAATATTAATTTCCTCTAAAAAGAGAAACGGCTTAATTTAATTTTTTTATTTATTTTATCCAATTTTATATCACTATACACGGTTGAGTTTGATTTATTAGTTTTTGGAATCAATTTAATTTGATTCATTTGGTCCAAATTAACTTAATATGTTAAAATGTATAATTAGAGACGATTTTTTAAACACTACAATTTAAGCACTACGTATTAAAATCAGTTTTAAAAAATCAATCATTTTGTTAAAATATTACGTTGTGAAACAGCAACTACAGTAAAAATAATGTAAAAGGATAAAATAAATTAACCAAAAAAATATAGGATAAATGATTAACCGGGTTATTTAATGTGTGCAAGGTTGTTAATTTAATCCTTAAAGTAATAAAAACTGCCATTTAATCTATTACAATTTAGTAATAAAATATTCTTAATTTAGTGTCAAATTAAAATTATATTTTAATAATAAAATAGTCTTACAAAAATTATTACAGTAATAACAATAATTTTTTTATTTAATCTCTCACATATTAATTAATTCCTAAATGTCATAATTTAACAATAAAATAATTTTTAATCAACCTTGTTATTTGCCAAAATATATATCATAAATCAGTAGTCCCTGATCTGATTTGGCACCAGGTCAAAACGCGATTCTCCCTCAGGAACGCGAATCCAAACGCACTTGCTTCTGCGTTTCCAATTCCTTTAATCACAAGCGAAGAAAGTCGGTGACGTTCATCAGAGCGAAAAACGCCGTCGTTTCGGAGAGCTGAAGTTCCGTCCCTGTCACATTTTCATTCCGATGTAGATGACATTGTTCTGTCTCTTTCTCTCTGCGGGTAACCCAAACACCAATGAGGCAGCACAAGCAGGTTTCAGCCCTTAACCGGCGACCCACCGTCCTTTATCTGGTGTGCGCCGCCGCATTCTTCTCCCTCCTCCTCTTCTACATCCAATCCTCTTTCTTCGCAGGTATTTTCACCATAACCACACCACACTTATAACATCAATCATTCTAATTCAGTTTTCTTATTTTCCGTTTAAATTTGCATGTTCAGGGTCCTTCTCTTCGGATCGCAACTCCGAAAGTATCCGCGTCTTGTCTAAATTTCAGTCCAGTGTTCAGCAATGTGTGGTAACTGTTCGATCTGAAACTTTCCTCCCTCATGAATAATACTGATATGGTTATTTATTTATTTATCTTATCATTTCTCAATATTATTGATGTGTAACTCCAGTTACACTCACTTCCAATTCTGATAGAAAAGCACATAAAAAACACTTAAGGAACTGAATCTAAGTCTTGTTGTGCTTTTAATTTTTATTTCCTTAAAAAGTAGAATTTAGTTGTGTTATGTGCTGAGGTTGGGAATTGAAACAGGATCACAGGGGGCTAGGACTCACTGCTCATATTATTGACCATTGTAAATTGATCCTTAAATACCCTGAAGGTACCAACAGCACTTGGGTATGTCTTTCTGTCTCCTCAATCCTGAGTTCTGAGACCTCTTGTTTGATTTAATGTGTCGTTAATAGCCAAATTTTTTATTTTTTTTTCCGATGTTTAACTTATTGCAGTACAACGCACAGTTTAAGAAATTTGAGCCGTTGGAGTACAGTTATGATGTGTGTGAGACAATCCTGTTGTGGGAACAGGTGCATTGTCATGACACTCCTTTAGTTCCTGTTTAAGTTGAACTTTTAGAATGATACTAGTGCTGATGTGTTGAGATGTTGCAGTATCGGAACATGACAACTGTGTTGACAAGAGAGTATCTTGATTCTCGACCTGGTGGTTGGGTGGATTATGCTCCACAAAGGATAGCACAGTTGTATGGATCTTGAAACCTTATTTCATGTTTGTTTATTGGATTGCATGTGTTATCAGTTAGTGTGTGTGGTAATGCCTTTTCTTCTCGTAGGGGGACAAAGAAGTGCACTAACAAGACTCTTTGCGAAGAGAACCTCAATGTGTTATTGCCTGCAAAGCCCCCATTTCACCCACGGCAGTTTCGAACTTGTGCTGTTGTTGGGAATTCTGGGGACCTTTTGAAGACTACATTCGGGGAAGAAATTGATAGCCATGATGCTGTTTTTAGAGACAATGAGGCCCCTGTTAATGAGGTAAACATGTTAACTGATCGTAATGGGCCAAAGTTTTAACAATTTCTTCTTTCAATTTCCATTGTCTTGAAATCCTGTTAGTTTATCCAAATCATAGATGAAACTGACCACTTGCTTCTACGTTATCCAACCATTATATTTTTACTTCTGAACAAGATGCCAAGAAGTGATATAGCATTTATCTGATATGCTATTAAAAGAAATTGCGGATACTTATTTTTTCTGTTCATGGATTGTGTAGAAATATGCCAAATATGTTGGTCTTAAGAGGGATTTCCGTCTAGTTGTCCGAGGTGCTGCTCGTAACATGGTCCCTATTCTAAACGGATCTGGTAAGTTATTATTGTTGAAAATATTTAAACAAAAATGTGAAACTTCTGTTGAAATTGTGGGCCATATGGGTTGAGTTGGGAATCTATCCACAATCTCTATCCACTGTGAAATATAGCTTTAATATTTTTATTAAAGATTTGACATGCAAAACATCACTATGGAACAAAGATATCCAATCTAGATTATCACCTCAATGTTCATCTATCATTTGTAACATGTTGAAAAATATGTAAAACTAGAAAAACTTACAAACAAAAACTTTAGGGGACCAGGCCAAAACTCATGATAACAAAATCAAGAAATCCTACACTCAGGTAACCCATACTTGTTCCTAGAAAACTTCCCCTAATAAATTCTGGCATAATATCAAACAAATAAAACTCATGTTTTTCTTCAAAACCGTAGTTGGCAAGTTTATCATCACATATATTACCCTCTCTATAAATATGATACAGAAAAAAAAAATGCATAGAAAGAACAAAGTTGAAGACATCTAATCCAGCTCCCTCGAGGATTTGCCATGGTACAAGATGAACATCCTTCGAAGCTTCAGTCACAAGCTTCACATCTCATTCCTACCAAAGTTTGTGTTGCCCCCTCTTATATGCTTGTTCAATAGGCTATAATAGTAGCCACCTATTTATGCCACAAATCCTCCCATTAAATCACCTCTAGTGCCTTGAAAAAAAAAACACAATAATTGCAATGGTAGCATGTCCAAGACTCCCACGTGCCAATCCATTTGTGTTGCACTTAACACTTAAGGTATTCAGAAGAAAAGACTGAGTTGCACACTTTTGGCATTCAGTTTTTATATATATGTGTGTGTGTGTGTGTGTGTGTGTGTGTATCTTAGAATGTGAACCTTTAACCTAACTTAACATCACAAAATTGGCTTGTAAGGTAAGTTTTACATCCAATTATGTATTATAATTTGGTCATATCTCTAATTGATGTGAAACCTCCAATACATCCCCTCGTGCCAAAGACTAGACATCTTGAGCTTGAGATTAGATATTTGTAGGTGGTTCGATAGCGACTTGCTATAGGTCTAACAAACCTCTCTAGGATAAGCTCTTATGCTATCTTAGAAAGAGAATTTTAATCCTAACTCAACTTTACAAACCGACTTGTAAGGTTGGGGTCCTTATATACTATAATTTGATCATATCAATAGTCAATGTGGGATGTCCAACAATATACACACACTAATAGAAAAGAAAGCAAATTACATTGTGCTTATAGATGACATAAGGCTACAATTCAGAATAGGGGAGAAGATAACAACTTTTTATAATGACAATATATTATCTAAAATTTAAATTTAACACTTTCTCTAGTTGGAGCATATAAATTATATGTACCAAGATTGGAACATATGAATTGAATTTGAGACCCTCTCAAAAGACTTTGTCAATGCTACCTGCAAGTTGAGCATTCATGTTGACAAATTTAGTAGAAGTTTCCTTTGTTAGCAACTTCTCTCAAATAAAATTACAGTGAATCCTTATATGTTTAGTTCTTTCATGGAACATTGGGTTATAGGTAATGCCAAGGGTTGCATGGTTGTCACGATATAACTTCATTTATTGAATATCACAAAATCTTAACACTTCAAGTTGTTTAATCCATATCATTTCACAAGTGACTGTGGCCATAGCTACATAGCTTTGTACTCTGCTTCTGTACTAGACCGTGCAACAACATAGAAATGTAGAAGTTCACTAGATATTATGAGATTTTAATCCTGATTTTTTTTCTTGTTTTTGTTTGTCTGTTAGGTCATGATATCTATATAATGAAAGGATTAAAACTTTCGTTCTTTTGCAGACACTGAGGTTCTCATAATCAAAAGTCTGACACACAAAGAAATCAATGCAGTTATAAAGGTGAGAATCTGTTCTGTGATAACTATTATATTGGATGCTTTTTGGTATATATCAGTACAGATGGGAGCAACTGGATACCTTGCTACTTACTAGAATAGGTTTATCTGCATTTTTTTTTTTGAACTACCTTTTATGGCAGACCATACCCAATCCGGTCTATCTCTTCCAAGGAATTGTACTACGTCGAGGTGCCAAAGGAACTGGAATGAAATCTATTGAGTTAGCTCTCTCCATGTGTGATATTATTGATATATATGGATTCACTGTTGATCCAGGATACACTGAATGGTGAGTTTCTCTATGTTGATATTTATTATTTCTCAAATTCTTGGTGTTTCCTCCATTGATACTCCAAATCTTAATTTTTAAATTATTTGTTTATTTATTTTGTAAATGTAAGGTTGTGATACTAAGACTTTCATACATTATCTTCCCTTTTTATCATTTTTTTCTTTAGGACAAGATACTTCTCTAAGCCTAGGAAGGGACACAATCCGCTTCAAGGAAGAGCATATTACCAACTTCTAGAATGTCTTGGGGTATACATTAATTATAAATTTCTACACAATATATGTAGTATGTATATTTCATAATGTTTTGGCTTTGGGTTTTTATGTCAGGTAATCAGGATTCACTCGCCCATGAGATCTAAGAGGAGGGAAGACTGGTCAGATATACCTAGTAGAGAAATGATAAGCCAGGCACATGCAGCAGCTTTGCGCTTGAAAAGGAATCAAGACGGTCAGAGAGGTGATTTAGGGCAGTTTGGCAATTGTAAGGTGTGGGGCAATGTGGATCCAGAGAACAGTGGACCTGTCTCAGGATCACCAGACATGAGTGATGTCAGGAAATATTCAAATTATAATAAATGGGAAGTCATGCCTTTTGAGAGTTTGAGGAGGGAAGCACAGGATCATTATAACCAGATGCAAGGGGTCTCTCTATATAAAATGGACGGCAATAGGTTGGATGATCTAGTCTGTGTTAGTCATTCCTTAAAATCTGAGGCGTAAATGGTGGCTTTGCTTTCTATTGTTATTGTTGGATCATGCCCAACCGTCTTCTATAGAATCTGGGTTGAAGTTACACTCTGAGGGTTGCTAACATAGCTCCCCCCAACAGCGTTCTGTTTCTTCACTTATTGAAGCCAGAGCGTAGCACCAATCTCAACTCCAGGTGAAAAAATGTTGGAGTGAATATGCATAATTCCACCAATCCAGATGATTCATGGTAGGGTCTAGAAATCACACTGCAGGAATTCTGAACACAGAAATTTGTTGTACCATTTTTTTTTCAGTTTTGGAATGGACAGTCCTTAGTCCGTAGTATGATAGATGTCTGTCATCTATAATGTATTAATTGGCCAGAGAAGTGTCTGCAAAGAGACATTTTTTGTGATGATTTATAAAAGAAAGTGATAGTGAGCTGTTTTGTTTTACAAAATTTTCAATGTATCTATTTCGTTGCTAAGCCAGTTTTTCCCCTTTATTCATGTTTTTTCGCTTTTGCTCCTCTTGCCAGTCCATATCGGGGTTTGTTACCCCAAATTGCTGCTTGACTTATTTTGCTGAATTTACCTTTTCATTTGTTTACTAATTGGTCAGCCTCAAGATCAATAGCTCTTCAAATATCTGTGACTCGTGCAGCATGTTATCTATTGTTGGATTGATATACTAAAAGTTGGTCCTATTCTACCAACATTTAACTAGTTCTATTTGGCAATTCTCAATTGTAAAGTTGTGCAGATAAAAAGTAAAGCAGATGCTCTCCAGATGCACTCCTTAGTACATTGACAGCCTTATAGTGGTTTGGAAACATGAATACACGAAGCCAAACAGTGTTCCTGAACTCAACCTGTTATCAATGGAAGACGTTTTTACTGAAATTGTAACAGCCATGAAGAGTGTGGTTGCCATGCCTATTTCTAGATCTTTTGCAACCCAAAATTAATTTCGCTTGAAAAAGAATGCCTTGTTAAGTTATCCATCAGCAAACTCATTTTTTACTTCGTATTTCGTTTTCTTCCCCCTTAAAAAAACTGATCCTACACCAGCTTATCAATTTTACTGCAATGGAGTAACAAATCTGGTAAGAATCATGTGAGAAGTCTGACTGGAAGAAAGTAAAGAAAACTATATTATGAGTCAAACTTCTATTCAAAGTTCAATTAACTTTTAATTTGATCAAACACATTAAGCAGTTAAAGATAACCAAACGAGAAGGTAAAAGGTAAAAAATAGCTCTAAAGGGTATATTCATTTTAAGGATGTAACTTCTCTAACAAATACTTTATTCCTTTACAAAACTTAAATCTAAAAACTTATGAGAAGAAGAAAAATCAGGGTTGATATTATGATTTCAATGATCAAAAAATTCCAAGAGCTACATAATAAATATCTTGAGCTGATGGAACCCGCTATTGCAGGACGATCCCGAACACAAAAAGACAACCTTATCCTCCTATACCTTAAATATCTCACTTGATTACACTCTACTATTACATCCTAAACCTTATCTCACTCCATTATCCTCTATAAATAGGAATCACTGCTCCTCATAATCTTAATCCAAGCTCAAAGTTCAGCAAACCAACACCTTCAAGATGCAAACAGCTTTAACCTTTGCTGCCCCCAACGTTGTGCCTTTGGCACCCACAAAGACCGTCACCCATCTCACCAACTTCCCTACCAAATCGAAACCCCCACGCCCCTCCCCTCGTTACTCTCCAATAAGGGTTGCAACTGTGGAACCTGACACTTCAACAGTGGACTACAACTCGGCCTTCTCGTAAGCCATTCCTTCCAACTCCCTTGCATGCATGTTTTTCTAAGACAACATGTGTGAGTTTGTCTGTTTTGATGGTTGCTTTGTTTTCAGAGTGTTTCCAGCAGAAGCATGTGAAACTATAGGAGGGGAAGCCTGCATGGCACAGATGTACCCTGAAGCCAAGCTTCAGCCACAGGCTAAGAACGACACACCACGAGTAGCTAGTGAGAACGTTGAGAGAGAGTACCTTGAATACAATGATCCTCAGACGTAAGATCTCTCATCAAGCAAATAGATACCCTTCTACAAATACCAGATCAATTGAGATTAATTTTCACATACTCTTGTTATAAAGATTTATATGCAGAATGGATCTATAAAATTCAGAATATACTCGTTTTATTGACTTCATTGCTAGATATGAATTCGCTCAGTGGAAAACCATTATGATATTTTGGACTGTGTTTTGCAGGGTATTCCGAGGAGAGGCTTGTGATGATCTTGGAGGAGCTTTCTGTGAGCACGAGTTTCAGAAGAATGTGTACTAGAGCAAACACAAACCCTCGTGTTTTCATGCCAACTAATTTTTCATATCAACTTCTAGTAATTGTAATGTTGGTTGTATATAAGGTATAGACTATTATACACTAAATTTGATAGCTTTGGTGCTCTCTTCTTCACTAGTTTAAAATTAAATAAAATAGAAGAAATAGAGTTACTGGGCAATCTTTTGGTTCTCTATATAATTCTTTAACAATTTTTTTAAAATATAATTTGATTTTCTACGAACAAACATCAACTTTTCTTATTCGATCCGGTAAATCTGTGGATGAAATAGAGATTTTGATATTATGTTTTAGACGAAAATTCACTTTCCCTTGCAATAATTTTGTGATAAAAAAATGATACTTTTACATCTATAACTTTTCGACTCATTTTAATAATATAATAATATATATTATTACTTGTTCTAGGAAAAGTTTTGAGATACACCTAAACCTTTAAATGGAGTTGGTACATAGATCTACTTATATGTTCTAAAAGGTTAACTTCAGTGTGTGTTGAAATTACATGATGTACGTACATGTGTTGTTAAAAATCAAACTTATATATATATATATATATATATATATATATATATATATATATATATATATTTTTTGTGTGTGTTT
>Ga0099825_1006111_pt1 | contig 15191 bp, 9 predicted proteins | sample SiratroredBW_FD_76838 | JGI IMG/M metagenome (GOLD analysis project Ga0099825, IMG submission 76838) | Root nodule microbial communities of legume samples collected from California, USA - Siratro red BW | ecosystem: Host-associated > Plants > Roots > Nodule | place: USA: California | collected... | reverse complement strand
TTACTCCAAAAACCTAAACCCCATACGAAAATCATATAAGACTAACATTTAAAGGCTGAAAAATAATTCCTTTTTCATGAAAATCTCATAAAAGACTCACCTTTAACAACTTTTGATGGAAAACAGAAAAAAAGCAATTATGGAAGATGGGAGCAGAGAGAAGAACCGAGTGGAAGACGAGTGCAGAGAGAGCGCAAACAGTGCGATAGAATGAGAGAGTGAAAGACAAAGCGAGAGAGTGGCAGAGTGATAGACTGAGAGGGAGAGAGAGCGACAGAGTGAAAGTGAAAGAGTTGAGAGTATGCTGGATTTCAAAAATTTGGAATTCCACATTTGCTCCTTCAGATTTTCACTTCCACATTTGCCCATGCCACGTCAGATACTTTGACACAATTACCCCGATGTCAAGTGGGGGTAATGAACCAACGGTGTCAACAAAACATTATTCCTGAAAATATAATGAGAGGTGAACAAATGTTAAAATGCTTATGATTTTGTAAAATGGAGAGATTTGTCATACTGATGGGTACCTACATATTATTATGATATACATACAAGACTGCAACATTCACAAAATAGAGTTGGACAAGGATAGAATAGGGCATGTCTAATTATCTAATATTTATAATCTAATACACTTAAGTATAATATACCCATTATTTTCTTTTCTTATATATATCGATCTCTACTCTTTTTTTTTTCTACTGTGGCTTATCTTGTAAAAGGGTAGACAATCCTTGTGCCTTATTTGTTTACTTTATTTGTTAGTGACAAAAAAACATGTCCGGAATAGATTACTGTAAGCAAAATACTAATATTATTCTCAATTTAAGGTTAACAAAATGAATCAATAATATATTTTTATTTAATGTAGTAGTAGTGAATACTACATAAGTATATTTTTAATATAAAACATTATTATAAAATTATAATGTTTTGAATTGAAAAAAAAATGTTGAAACAATTAAAGACATAAAATGATAGTATTTTGGAAGATCACCAAAAAGCCATGGAACAAACGATGGTTTTGATGAAAAGATACTAAAGTGCTTTGAACACTTTGGTGACATTACTTGGAGTCTTATATTTAAATTTCATTCCCAAGAAGAACAACATAATTGATTAGTACAGCCTTCCAATGGTTTAATAAGTAAAGAATAAAAATTGTGTGGAATAGTGATAATAACCAATGAAAAACAAAGTCTTCAATTATATGATTCTACACAAGTAATCCTCAACCACATGTCATGCTGCTTTAAATAAGTCTTATATTCACATGTGAGTACTTGATTATTCTCTTTCATTAACTTAATGATATTCCAAATTAATTAAATTTGTCACTTTGTCAGCTTAAGGCAGCATTAGTGTTTGGCATTATTATGTGATTTCTGTTAATAGTATGATAATGAATTATTCATCTTACTTCTATGATATGACCCTATATTCATTCAAAAAGAAACACCAAAGAATCGACTCAAAAGTATTATTCATTTGGAAGAAGCATTTCCGAAATTGAAGTTTGTCTCTCTTATTAGCATAAATGCTTTTCATCCATATCCATTTAACACATTACCAAAATGAATTTTTTAAGTAGCTAATTAAGCCTCTTTTTCTTGTAATGGCTTCCTTCCATAAACTACATGTTTATTCATAAATGTGTAACCTATACGTACCAATTATAATATTTAATAAATGTAGACATAAAAACAAAAAGAGAGAAAATTGCTAACTTAGTTAACTTTTACAATCATAACTATCTTTAAAGCTATACCAAAAATGATTCTTGATTTCTTAGTAACACTTGTGATTAAACTCAATTTAGACTACACTAAGCATTATTTTCGCACTAACAATTAATTTCCTTTTGATAATGCAAGATGTCAGTTTTTTATCTGACTCTTCTTCTCCTTTTTTCTTACATGTTTTGTTACATGTTGGGATTGAAATGTGGTTTCTCCCGTTTTCGTTTCTAATAAAAGAGACTAGCTTATCTAGTTAATCAGAATTATTGTATTAATATTAAAGTAAATTTATCCATAAATTATTACATACGGATATGTATTTATGGATAAATTCAGTATTATCTACCAATTATTACTTACATATCTGTATTTATAGATAAATTTAATATTATTTATAGATAAATTTAATATTATTTATAAATTATTATCAATTTATTTATATTGTAGGTAAATTCAACATAAAATATGAAATTACTATATAGAAAACTATATATTTATTAATATTACTTATATTTTAATTAATAATCTTAGTATTATTTATGTTGTTATTATTCACATTAATATTGTTAATATTATTATTAATTTTATTATTAATTTTATTAATATTATAATAATATTATTCATATTTTAATGTTATTAAAATTATTATTAACATTATTATTTTTATTACTATTATTATTATTATATTTAAATATTATTATTTTTAAAAATTTGTGTTAGTATTATTATTAAAAATATTAATATTATTTTTTATTTGTATTATTGTTATTAATATTAATATTGTTATTACATATTATTATTAATATTAATAGTAATAATGATAATAAATATTAATAATATTTTTAATATTTTTATTTAATATTACTTGTATTATCATTAATAATATTAATATTATTAATGTTATTAATATTATTATGATTAATATTTTTAATATTACCCATGAATATGAATATTGTTTATAGATATATGTCCACTGATATTACCCACAGAAATAGGTCTGTAGGTATTACCAATCCGTAGATATTATCCACATAGATAGATCCACAAGTATTACCCATAACTTATGTCCATAGATAATACCTATAAACTAACTTATATTCGGGGATGGAACTCTTAATACTAATAATAATATTACGTTTGTTAATAATATTTATATTAATTTATTATAATAACATTATTAAAAGTTAATATTATTAACAATATTCATATTTACATTATTAATATTATAATTAATATTGATAGTATTTTTAGTATTTTTATTACTGTTATTAATATTATTACTACTAACATTATATTGATAATATTGATAATTATAAAAATATATTAATAATATTAACATTAATATTATTAATATTATTTGTTAATATTATTATTTTTATTATTGTTAGTTATAATAGTATTAATATTATTATTATTATCAATATTATAATTTTTTCAAATTATTAATCTTATTATTAATATTTTTAATTGGTTAATATTATTAATATTTGTTTTACAAAATATATTAATGATATTAATGTTATTATTAGTTTTTTTATTGTTATTAATATTAATAATATTATAATTACTATTTATATTAATATTATTATTGTTATTATTATATTTTTTTAATATTTTGAATATTATAACTACTTCTATTAATATTATTTATATTTATATCAATAATATTTTTAATATTACAGATATTTTTATTAAAATTATTTATATTTAGATGGAAAATATTTTTAATATTATTAATAGTTTATTAAATATAAAATTCTCTATATTTATATTAAATTATTTATAATATTATTATTAAGAATATTATTGCTATTGTAATTAATATTATTATTAGTATTAATAATATTAATATTATAAATTCTATTAAATTAGTAATATTGTTATTATTAATATTATTAATATTATTATTGATATTATTTGTATTATTATTAATATCTTTATTGTTGTTTTTAATAAAATAAAAATAATATTAATAATAATATTATTATTAACGATAATAATAATATTAATAATTTTAATAAAAATAATAATAATCACATAGTCTCACGAGCATATAAGTTTAAACGTTACATTATTCATAAATACTTTTTATTTTCTTGTAATTTTTAAATAATATTATTTAAAAATTATTCTTAAAATATAAAATAAAAAAAATTATTATAAGTTTAATCCATATATAATTCTATCAATAATCAATCATATCATCATATAAATTATTACAATTCTCCCTATTTAATACATTGTATAAAATAATTGTTTAAATAATAAATAATATGATTTTAATATAGTATTGTCAATTAAAAATCACCAATCTTACAAAAAAATGCATCATTGTCATACTAAATTATATAGAAGAGCATAACATTTTTAATTGTCGAAATTTGGAAAATAAATTTTTATATATATTTAAAGCTAATACTTTAATTAGTTATAATTATGATAAAAAAATGTTGTTTTAATTAAATATATCAGTTGGAAATACTACAAATTTGAAAAATATGAGAAATCCACAAATTCATTAAGTGCTTCTACTTCCAACAATAGATATATTTCAGAACAACTGGGTAAGAGATAATAAATGCAATGACAACATAAATTACCTTTTTCGTCATACTCCACTGACCAACTTGGCGTGAAAAGTTTTTTTCTTTCCCACTTTCGTGATATTTAAGGTGTAACCAGAAGTGCTTTAAATCTATGAATAGCAGTGAAAAGGTAAATTAAATTTTAGGTGCATGTGATAAGGGTCTTGATCGTAATAAAAGAATCGGCTTATAATAATATACATTGCTGAAACAAAATATAAATATTATGAAATAAAAAATGAAATAAAATCAACTGAAGGCAGAGGTTAATTCTGGAAACTATGTGATACATTTTAGTGTATGATCAAGATCTTGTTTGCTTTTATAAGCCACTAGCCTAAAAGCCAATCCTAAATTTTCTTTGTACTTGTCACTTCCCTTAGTAAAACAGTGAAATTATTATTTTTTTTCTTTTTATTTAACTAAAAAACATGAAAAATATTTGTAACTCATACCTAAAGATTGAAAGAGCAATTAATCACAATAAATCGGTTTAAATTTGTTGTGGCCACAATACAAACATACGAAAAAATTTTAGGTTTGGTGTTGATAGATAACACCCACAATGCAAATATCTTAGAAAACTTAGGTTCCTCAAAGAATAAAGCAATCCTCATTAAATTAAAAAAAGTAAAATAACTCTTTATTTTGGGGTCAGATATTTGTAATCAGGAACCAATAGGAAGAATAAATAAGGATTATTGAGTTTATTATTATTTGTTCTTTTGGTTTAAGGTATTTTTAAAAAAATCCTAAAAATTATGGTTTCTTCATAGCTCAACGATGTTACAAACCATAAAGTCGGTAGTGATCTTAATACATATATGTTGTTATGTAATTGTTTAAAATGATTAACAAAATTGACTTGATTGTCTATACGCATGAGATTGAGAGAAAAGCTGTCTCAACAAAGTACAAATGAAATACATTATGATGAAGAAAAAGTAAATGTATGAGAATTTATTCTCTTAAGGTTGTAATGGCTAGTCATTTAGAAATTTGATCTTCTAATTTAATTTTGGAATTGGTATAATTTTTTTCATTGAATTATGTGTTTGACACACACTTGAGAAAATATTTGATGATCATAGATCATTTTTTGAAAGTTTCCAAGTTTCTAGATTATATTTTACGTTTGATTTTGTTTTGGTTGAGGATGAAAAAAATTATAAATTTGGTATGTTTTGATAAGTTTTTGATATATTTGGACTTTTATCATTATTTTTATGTGAAATTTTAGTTTTTTGTTTAAATTTATTTTAATTATTTTTATTGAGATTAATTTTACGTTTTTCTTTTTTTATTCTTATTCTCAAGTGATGAGAATAATTCTCATTCAAGTAAAACTAAAATCTTTGAGTGGGACAAGTCCAAGAGACATAGATTACATAATGACATCCACTTAACAAAGCTTTGAGACACATCACATGACACTTTAATTCAACAATCATTTAGGCTATATGTACACTCTTTTTTATTGTTGCTACTTGATTTAGTCCTTAGGCACAAATATCAGAATATTTGTGTAGAAACATTACACTCAATTTTTAGTACTTTGTTCAAGTGGTTGGTATATATATTAAGCAACCATGGGTTAAGCATCATTTTTGCTAGAGGTTCATGTAGTTATTCAATTCATGTAATTCTTAATTTCTTTTCAATAAGATTTTTTTTATTTAATTCATCGTTTTTAATTTGTTCTTAATGCTTGTTTGGCCTGAAAAAACAAAAATGTTTTCATAATTTTAATTACTTGAAAACCCTTTATAAATTAGAGTTTAGGTCAAAAATCTAGTACCGCTTATCTCTGGAATATCTATCACTTAATTTTTAAGTCCTCAACCTTAATGTTGGTTGCTTAATAAATTTTAATAAAAAATTAAGATCTTCTTTAAGTAATTTAGGTATTTTCTTCTTAAGAAATAGAGTTTAAATCAAATTATTTGATAGTTAAATTAATGGAGTGATTGGAAGTTTCATCATGGTAAATGTTACTGAAGTTAACACCGAATATCTTTTTCTATTTCGGTTATTTTGATCTTTATCTTTGTCATTATCTGTCCTTTAAATTATTTCCTTTACTTTTGTTTTCAAATTCTAAGACACTATAATTTCTTTTATCTCTGATTAAGTAATTATCAAACAAGTCTTTATAGATATAATACTTGTAATTTTTTCTATTTACTATTTGCAATAATTTGGTGTACTTATCAAATCATATTGTCACTTTTCATAAGTTTTATCACCTTTTTCCCCTTTTTTTCCTTTGGTATTTACATTTCATTCATTAAATTGTTGGTTCTTAACTTATGATGTTCAATTTGAATGTTCTTATCTTGTTGTTATTATCAATTCAAATTAGTATTGGAATAATTTACTTAAATATGAACATAAAATCCTTTCATGAGAAAATATGAGTAAATTTAATTATTGCATTAATTGATGTTCATATCTTTATATTCTTCCAATATCATTTCTTATGGTACTTTCATCACTCTCTAACTCTCTCATATCCTCTCACCTCCTCTTAATTTTATACTCTATTTTATCTTTTCAGTCATCCAAATAAATCTTAACAATTACAAATTAAAAAAAAAATTACACAAAGTTTAACATAGGATATTTTTTCAACTAATTTTCAATTTCTCGTCCAATCACATACAAAATATCATAAAACATATTTCTACCTCCGTAGCACTCAGACAACTTAACACAACTTTTCAAAAATGTAATAAATTTCACATAAGCATATCAACTATAAATTCAACATTTCTAAAAGTTCAATCAACGTCACAAAGTCAAAGAACCAATTCCATAATATCATAGGTATTCCAACCGATATACCAAAAGTTTAACACTCTTAAACTCAACCAGAAACACAATTCAATGTTTACAAAATAAGTCTCACATTGTTAAGTTGTGGCTCATAATCTATTGGTATTATCTATTTGGAAACGAACTTAGGATCAACATTCCTATCAAATGCTAAAAATAGAATTAAAATAAAACTTAAAACTTCAGGAAACCAAAATATTTGAGCCAAAACAGTAAAAATGCGTGAAAGCGTTTAAAACTTGTTTTGCTCCTAACTTTCTTTAGAAAACTCTCTTTTAAGCGAATATTGGATCAAACCCCAGCTTTTCAAACTTAAGAAATTTATATTTGTTATCAAAATTACAAGAGAATCATTATTTTATTACAAAATGAAACAGGAAAGTTATAAATATTTACAATAGTTCACACAATTAACGTTTTAAGATTTGGAATCAACTTCCCTTAATTGAAGCTTATATCTAAATGATATGTGAAAATGTTTTATTTCTTCATGGATTTTAATCTAAGCTTTTTAATTAATTATTTACGAATTTTCTCATAAGATAACTGATTCGTAAATAATGTTAAATTTATTTTTAGATAAAAATTCATAGATAATAATTAATATATAAATTGAATTTTTTTATAATAAATAAAAATGGAAACATAAGTTTAAAATCTGCCAAAAGCATGTTTGGGAAAATTTGAGAAACTTGAAAGATTGAAGATGGAGAATATGAGAAATCAAGTAATTGAAGATGAAAAAGAAAATAAGTTTCTCTCTATCCCTAGCTTTCCATTTACAGTGTGCGATTTGTAAGCAATGAGAGTGAAAGTTGGCCTTTTATTTACATAAATGTTTATAAGTATAAAGTCATTTCAAAAGCTTAAAAGGGAATTTGATATCTCCTTTGAGCTAAAATTTCTTATAAGAGAACATTAAATAGGATTTATCTTTTTTATTTCAATTAATTTCGTGAAAAGGAAACTAAGAAACAAATTTGAGTAAAATCCATTAATAGTAATTTTGAATGAGGATTCGATTTAATATATATTCTCCTTTCATCTAGTTGTGTCTTAGAGTTTGGGAAAAAAAAATATTTGGTCCATTTTCGCTTCATGATTTTCTCTTTCTCTTTTAAAAAAAAACATTTAACTACAAAATTTGCAATGGAATTAGAAATGAAATCTAAAGAACCAGAGACAAAATTTTAAAATAATGTCAAATGATGTTGAGGTCATAACTAAAATTAATTTCATAGGCTAAAGTTAAATTACAACTTAAAATAATTAAATTCACACGTGGAAAAGTGTCGTTAATTCACACAATAAATAGATTAATTAAACCCACACTAAAATCAAAGAATGAACTACGTAGAGTACAAATCTAGTAATTATAAATTTAAATAAATATAATAGAAATTTGTTGGTGTTACAACATGTATTTGAAGGCATACATAGTATAATGTGTATTCATCCTATGAATAAATTGATAATTAAAATTATTTTAGTTCAAAATAACAACTTTAATATTATTCTGAATCTTGATTAATATTATTTAATATTTAAGGTTTATATTTTTTTTCAAATGATTTTAAGTATTATTATATCTCCTTATTTTTATTTAAGATTTTGCTAATGACTAATAGATTATATAACTAACTTTTCATATAAAAGTTATACTTCCTATTAAAAGAAGATTGAGTTAAGTAACGGTACATATACTTATGATGATTGACTCATTTTAAGTATTTTATGATTCAAATTTATTAATGACGATTTTTTATAGGTATTATTTTTTATTGTTATGAAATTTACCCATAAATACATGCAGAAGATAAGGACATATGATAAATCTAGCACCGAAGTTCTCATGTCCGTTCTTTTCCTAACTATTTGACGCACTACATGGTTTTACAATCCATTTTTTTTTTTTTTTCTTTTTTTTAAACTTTTATAAGCCCAATACTTTAATTGGGTTTCTGAGCATAAACTCAAGCGTGATACAACTCTCAATATTTTAACTTTTACAAGAGAACTTTTACAATAACTTTGCGATGATTGAGATTTAAAATGCATTTTATTTGCTCTATGAAAGAAAATAGGATATCCAAAGCTTAATGAGAGCTCCTTTAAGGAATTAGGGTTATTGTTTTGCCAACTAATAAAGAAAATTGCAAAAGAATTGGCGAGGTAATGTTTAATTTGGTAAATTTAATTTTTGTGATTCAAATGATATATACATTTTCCTTAATTATTTTTGGCTTTCGTTCCTCTTCTACAAAGGGTGTGGGTAGACATGTATAATTTTCCATTAACTTCACAGTGGTGACACTGCACAGTTCTTGATGCTTTTTCAGACAAAGTGCTTATGGGTTCCTTTATTAACCCACTCAAAGGACCTACATAATTGTGTTGGAGATCACTTACTAAGAAGTTGTAAGTGTAATGATTATGCAAATAGTTGAAATATTGATACTATTTCACATACATGAAAGGGACAGAACTATGTATGTGAGGGGCACAAAACATGGAAGAGCAAAACCTTCGGAATAATAATAAAACGATGCAATTCATTCTTCAAATTGAACCACCGGAGATGTGGTTGGGATTCATATACCAGAGGCTCGCGGAACTGTACCCACTTGGGGCACACATTTTTCCTTATCTCAATATGGTCGTCACACTGCAAATTGCACTACATTATGATACATACTATTTTCATTCTGTGGATTATATTTTACAACATATTAACCACAATAAATTAGTAATAGAATAATTCATATCAAGTCGATCTCGATAGATATAAATGTAGTACGAAATAAATTTAGATTGCTATAATACTTTTAGACATGGTTTTAGTAATAACAACTTTCAATCCAATAATAAAGAGTTATAAGAATAAATTGTTATAAAGTATAAGTTATTAAAATACCATAGTTGGTTTATACTTTAAGGTGCAGAGGAGAGAGAGAAGAGCATCCATTCAATTATAGTTACACAGTACTTCAATTATTTGAATCAAATTTTGTAACAAGAAATATATAAGATGATAAGTAAATAGTTTGTATCTCAATTTTGATGGATTTAAATTAAATATCAAATATATTTGTATTTAAAGAAGCATGATTTAGAGTACATGAAGAAAAAGGATTTACTTGATAATATTTTTATCCTTATCAAATGAAATTCTCTACGAGGTTATAAAGAAAACAAAATTTGACTATATTGAAAATAAAGTTTGATAAAGTTTTATAACACAATTAGTTTGTAATAAGTAGTTGTTGAAGAAAAAGATTGATGCGTCACTCAACCTTCACCTTAACGAGCTTAATTCTATTTTGATGAAATTATATATATAAATGTGAAAATAGGATATGAGAATGAAGGATAATTGGAATGTTTATTAAGTATAGGAAATGATTGTATCATACTTAAAGAAGTTAAGTCTAGCTCCTTTATAAGAGAAATGTGAGTTAAAGAATCAATTAATGATAATGATATATACATTTTAGGTTGGGAAAGACAAGAAAGTTAAGCGGTAGCTAGTAGCTGAAGACAAAAGTTGATTGTAAAGATCTTTGTATATATTTCAAATAGTTAGGAAATTGGTGGCAAAATCGTTCAAAATAGAAGAAATAGGATCAAATAATTTTTTTGACAATGTTAATGAATTAATGAGAAATCATGCTTATTAAATTATGTTTTGAAGATCCTTCAAAATTAAATCATGTTTTTAAAATCAAAGATAATTTATATGGTCTTAAGGAAACACCAAGAGCTTAATATAGCTCAATAACTTTTTCAAAATTCTCCACACATTCACTGACTTGGTGCATTCTCAAAACCTATAACAGCTTCTCCTGGATATAACAAAAAGCTTGTGATCTATATCAATGCTCAAATAAATTTATAAATGTTCATTTTAATGAAATTTATTAATGCTTTATTTAATTGCTGATAAAAATATATTTTTTGTTCTTATTAAATTTTATTGTTTATGTCATATAAGTATATTTCAGTGAAAATTTGATAAGACCCAGATTACATCTTTTTGATGAAGAGTTCTATCTCAAGTCTTGTCCTTTTCTTTTCTGAGTTCTTTCGTTGACATCGGTAAGGGAGGGTAAAAGAATAGTTTCCTTAATCCATTCTTTTATTGGTTAGAAGATAAGATACATGAGAAAGAAATGAAAGTGAAGGAAAATTCATATTTAAAAAGTGAAACTCACGCATAAAGATTGTAAATTTGGGAAAGTGTATGAGTTAATGGTGGGAAAGAAGTATTGGTCTTTGAGGCATGGGAAACAGGAATCTTAAATTAATTAGTTGGAGTCATGAATCATGTGCAGTGCGACCCATTCACGGGTAACAAATTGGATAAGAACAGTGCAACATATAAACTATTCAACAGGATACATTCCTTAAGGACAAAAACAGAGTTAAAGAATTCCATCCACACCAACACCTATCAAATACACTAATCAAATAATATGTACTTAAAATACACTTTGTAAAATACATAGGTTGTTAGAGATCGTATATTCATTAGTGACGATATATTTTAATAATTTACAAGTAGGTATAACCTTTACTTATAAGGTATAGTAAAGTTCTAAGCAAATAAAACAACTCTTTTAAATTTCAAAGTTTCAAAAGCCAAAAAAAATTAATATTCATATATTATTATAAAATAAAATAAAATATTTAATATTAAAATTATATAAAAAATGATAATTAAAAATTTAAAATATTTTAACTGACTTTAAGTTTACGTCAATATTATAAATATAATTTAATGACTTTAAATTTATATTGATACTATAAATATTATTTAATAAATAATATTTTTGAAACTTTTTTATAATAAATTAATAATATTTAAAAAAAATTGAACAGTCAAGAAATGTAAGTATCAAAACTTTCTAATTTTTCTATCTCCTCTCTATATTTCAATTGACATTATTTCTTTATATATCCTTTTATTATCTAATTCTTTCACTTATTTTCTTCTTTTCTTTCTTCCTGTCATAATATTATTTTAATTTGTTTTCAATTTCAAATTTATTTCATTTATACTGTATATTTATGTGCTGTGAGTTGAGAAGTCTAAACATAAAGTGGTGTGTTAAAAATCTCACACCAACTATAAATAAAACATTTTAATTTTAATAATTTATAAATAAATACAAAACTCAGCTTATAAATCGGTTTTGTAAAATTAATTTACACTTAAAGTCATTTAATAAATTTTTATTAATATATGTTAGATATCTTATAAGACAATTTTCTTTCTACAAATTGATTTTGTGATTAGTACTTTGGTAAACTCTTTTTCTAGTAGTAGATTCTATTTCAATGTAGTATTAGCATATTCAATAATGAGAAAATAATATTTCCTAAATTATCAATAATATATCACTTAAATTATTTAATTTTACGACTATTTTTGGAAACATTTTAAACTTTTATAATTATTTATCAAAAATATTTTTTATTGGTTTTAATTAACTATTGAGTCATTTCTTGTACAGACACAATCATTTTTTTGGCTTAAACAAGTGCAACGTTGAATGAGATGTGGCATCATTGTCAGGATAAGAAAAGGGTAACATTAATTGACTCGTGCTGCAATTCAATTTACATAATTTTGAAAGTTCCATAGCATGGACCTAGGTATCTATGCCTCGCCCTCCCTCACTTCTTTTTAATTATAAAAAATATAAAAGAAAGTATGGTGTTTTCATATGAGAATAATTTTTTTATTTAGATTATGACCATATATAATGACATTTAAGTGTTGTTTTTTTGATAATTTATACTTTTTCTGAGAAATTTACAATTTGTAGTATTCAAAAAATATAACTATATTCCTTTAATTTTTATAAAAAAATTAAATATAATTTATTTTTATAATAATACCGTTCATAGTTTGTTATTATTGTTTCAAAGATACAATTTACGCAATTGTAATCAAATTAGATATAAAGTTTTTGGTAGGTATTTATTGATCATTTGAATAAATAATTTTGTTGGGGAAATTGACTATAGAGTGGAGTCTCTTCTATTCATTCTTTTCCATTCACAGTATTCAAATTCAACATTTAAAAAAGCAATTAACATCATTATAATACTTAACAATTATAATAAGAATATTATTACAAAAGATGATGGTGTAGATTACATAATTTTAAACGATTTATATAGATACTTCTCACAGTTCTAAAGTAGACATCAATACATTTCTAAAGTGGATTGCAATAGAAGTGTGCCTTGTATGTATGAGGTTGTGGATTTCATTTAGATTTTCTATCCATGGTTGAGTTCAAATTCTAATATAAATCCTAAGTCTTGTCTATATTTTCTATATTTTAGTCTTGTGACTGTTGCAACCTCTTGATTTATGGGAACCTTAGCCACCACATTCCACAAATGTTCTCTTTTCTTATTTTAATAATGTTCATTTCATAACCTAATGAACATTTTCTCCTATACTTCTCATAAACAAATGTATTTCATCTCCTCCAAACACACATTTTTAATCATTCTCCTCTCTTTTTTTTATCCTTTTATATCTTATACTTTTCGCTCTCATGAGTTTATTTACTAATTATTTACTAATTCTGTTTTCATCGGGGTCATTTAAAAGGTTCCTATTATACTTTGAAAGTTGCACAATATATTACCGATAAATTCTTAAATACAATATTCATCCACACTTTACAAAATATTTTTCTTGGTGTTTCCGGTCAACCTTTACTGCATAAAATACTATAATATAGTAAGAACATAATGAGTGGTCTTTCTTAAAAAAACAATCGTTAACATAAAAACCAAAATTTCATTACAAGTTCATAAAGATTTATTATTATTATTATGGACATTTATAATCTTGTTAAATGTTTATTTCGTCTTATATGTAAATTTTATCAATCTTGATGTAAAAAATTTGCATGAACTTATTGTGCATATATTTGTTTTATGATTGCCCCTGCAATCATAACAATTTTTGAAAAAAAAAATGGATATTTATCTTTTATTGGAAAACAAGCAAATTGTAGTAATCCACTTTTGTATAGCATACTACAGAAGGTATCGTGATTATTGAATGGTGCCCCTTAGGAGATCCTTTCAAACATGAAATATTGGGCCAAAGACTAGAAAGAAATTCGCCCACCTTTTTCTCCCTCTTTCTCTTTAATTAATGAATACATTCGCTCTCTTTTGTAAAGTCGTTATGAGGCAAAGAAACTTGTGATGAACCTTCTTATATATGGACCTAAAGTTCTTAAAGGTCACACACACCAACCCCACAACTTTGCACCAAGCTTTATGCAAATAATACAACCCTTTACCTCATTCCTCTACCACTAGTGCCACTTTCTTCTCTTCACTCTCATCACACTTTCTCTGTGTTCTTAGCTCTCATGAGGTCACTTTCTTGCCCTTTCAATTCTTCATGTGAAAACACTATTCTCTTATCCTTCTCCCTTATGAACTCAACTATCCAAGATGAAAGGTTGCTCTCCTTTTCTTTTCGGGTTTACCTAGCTAATATATGGAGTTAAAATTAGAAGATAAGACATGTTTTTTGCTACACGTGTTTTCATATCATTTCGATATCACGAATTACAGATATAGGGGAAATTGTATGATTGTAACAACTAAAACACCAATCAGATGTTTGTAATAGAAATCCACCCCTATAAACAATTAACAACACTAATATTCATACATAAAATAAATGAAACAAAGTTAAAAAAGGGTTCTATTATAAAGATGAATATTACCACTTTTTTTTTTTTTCAAGAGAAAGATTGTCAATTTTTGACTTTGCCTTCTTTAAAAAAGTTTGAAGAGATCACTTATAGATTTGCCTGTCACTTTTGTGTAAAAAATTGTAAGCATTGAAAATAGTAGATTAGTATATAAATCAAGAAAACACTTATATATATATATATATATATATATATATATATATATATATATATATATATATATATATATATATATATATATATATATATATATATATATATATATATTTTTT
>Ga0099825_1006110_pt1 | contig 15192 bp, 10 predicted proteins | sample SiratroredBW_FD_76838 | JGI IMG/M metagenome (GOLD analysis project Ga0099825, IMG submission 76838) | Root nodule microbial communities of legume samples collected from California, USA - Siratro red BW | ecosystem: Host-associated > Plants > Roots > Nodule | place: USA: California | collected... | reverse complement strand
ATGGGCTGTAGTAAGAGCAAAATACAAGAATGCTACATTCTCTTACTCTGATTGGTGTATTGATCCTGTGACATGCATCTCTATGTTATTGTGACATTCATAGAACTTGTATAGGATCTACATCTTTGTGGTGCAGGGTTTGGTGTGACAAAAATCATTATCTGTCACAATCATTATCTGTAAGTGACAAATCGTGGCGGAAGGAACTAGGATGCTACAACATGTTTTGTGGAACCTTTTGGTGTATACACAATACTTGTGTATATGTTTTCACCTCAGTGTTTTCCCTTGTAATTATTAAACATTTTTCACTATCCAAGGGTGATAGTTCTTTTGTGGTGGTTTTTTCGGAGATTTATGTTTAGAATAGGACATATACCGTTTACATTCGGTATGCTCATGTTTTTCTCTTTATTTTGACTTTGTTTGTAAATAGGTTGGAGTAACCTTATTACTCCCATTTATTTTTATTCATTATTGCATACTAAAAAAAAAGTATATCTAGTTCAATTTCATTGAGCATTTTTATTTAGCTTCATGCCTTAAGTATTTTTATTTTGGCTTTATACATTGAGCATTTCTAGCTCTAACTAGACTCCACATATTGATAATTTTTAACTCAACTCATGTCTTAAGCATCTAAAAAATATAAAATTATATTTTTACAATAGAGTATTTAATATTTTATGAGTAGAATTATTTAATATTTTGAAATAAAAAAAAACAAATTATAGGATTTCTCTAAAGTATTGAGTTTGATTTAGTAGATTAAAGGTATTATCTGACAATTTCAGAAAATTAAATAACTGGAGATTCAATTGACAAAAAACATGGAGTAATAGTCCAAATCATATAAGTTATTTTATCTAAGTATTAAAAATATAGTAAAACTATTCAGAGTCATAATTGATTAGTTGACAAAGAGTTTTATTAGAAGATTCACTTATTAAGATATGAACAAAAATTAGTGTTAATGATATGACCAATCTAATACAATGATAAATTTAATTTCTTGTACTCTATTAAAAGCCTTCTGAGTATAATTTTTAAATTGTCTTTTTACCAATCATCTAAAAGATTTATCTTTTACAAACTAACCAATTAAAGTCTCAATTCAAATATGACCATAATACAAAAAACTAGAATTCAAAATGAGAGAATTGTAATAATTATAAATTATATTATAAATAAGAGCATGATTGTAAGATGGGTACACACACTATTACAAGAAAAATGACGAGACCATAAGAGAGAAGAACAATATTGAATCAATACATCAATCTTCAAAAAATCTATTAAGGAAATGTAGTTGAAGATTGAACCTTGGAGATTTAAATGAGTGAGATTTGATAAACTCATTTATCCTGACTAGTCACTACATGAATGATTTAAATTGTTGCATGTGAATCAAGTAGTAGAGTTCGGTTGTATGTTTTACTTCATGATTGACTCTATTTTGAGAAAAATACAAATTAAATCATATATAGCTAAAGGTTTGACTTTGGGGGTTAAAATGAGTGGCATTTGATAAGATCATTTATCCTTACTAGTCACTACAAACATAACTTTAACTATTACATGTGAATCAAATAATAAGTCTAACTAATCATTTGTACTCATTATAGTGAGTCTCACTGTATTAGTGAGTCTAACTTAGGGTATTATATGCACTTGTATCATCTTAGTATCATCTATACTTGTATCATATAAGCCCAATTGATGATATCATATGTACTTATATCAGTGAGTCTAAGTAATTGTACCGTATATAATTATATCAATGAGTTTGACTAATTGTTTCATTTGTATATATATCATCTTAGTATGGTTGATTGCATCATTTGTACTTTATACCAAGAAGTTTAACTACTTGCACCATCAATGCTTGTATTAGGGAATTTGACTGGTTGTATGAAATGTATTATATATATATATATATATATATATATATATATATATATATATATATATATATATATATATATATATATTGTATCATTTGTGTTATACAATTTGATTATCTAACAATTATTCTCACTTTTTTATGTTTTTCAACCATTTTTCTTTTAAAAAATGATAAAGGAAATTTAAATATACACACATGACACCTCTATTAACAATTCTATGTTATGATAGATGTTACATTCCCAAGATCATAGTGAAATATAGACGTACAAAACATTACAATGACTTTTATATGACAATAATCATCTTTATTGACCTTACCGCATGGAATCACAAACATCCATATTACTCAGCCTATTACAATTACTTTTACTGTTCTAGAAACTACAATGCATGGGAATCCATTTTACATCATGATAATGGATTAACTTTTAAATTTTGTAAAGAAGATATGTTTAAGACAATAAATTTTTGTGTATATATATATATATATATATATATATATATATATATATATATATATAGTATAGTTTTATTGATATATTTTGATGAATTTGAATATATGAATAGTTACTTTTCAATTTTTGCTTGAGAATAGAAGATTGAAACAAAAGTTATTAAGGGATTCATCCCAATAATAAATTTTTAAGAAATTTGTACCTATCATCTAATAAACAAAATTCAAATAAAACCACCCATCATATTATTAAATTCATAATTACTTTATGTAGACGGAAAGAACCTCGTGTTAGAAGTGAATAAGTGTAATGAATAAATTTTTCTTTCATCTACATATTCTACCTTCACTTCTTGAAGAAAATAGAATTGTGATATATTTTTCACAAATAAGACTATCTATCAAACAAATAAGCTTTTAAACGTTTTCATAAAATGATTGTGTATGATGATTATTTGAGAATTTTAGATATTTATAAAATATATGTGTGTGTATGTTTGTGTGCTTGTTTTAATGTGACAAATATCGTATAGCTCAAGTCATGCCTCAACATCTTTAGCTTAACTTCGTACCTTTTGAATATCTAATTCTCTCAATGACTTGAACAATTATAACTTGTCTCTGAAGCGTCACTAACTTAACCAACGACGAATCTCGACCAATAATTCTAAAAAAGTCAAAATAATATACTCAAAAATTATGTGTGTCTATATATATATATATCATATCATAATCACTAATACAAAAAAGTGACATAATTAACTATAAAAAAATTCACATATAAAGGATTGTTATAATATTTTTCAAGTTGTTAAACTTATTAACAATTAAATTAAAACTAAAATTTTCAACTATCTCATTTTTCATGTAAAAACACATATTGTCAATAAGAAATTCATCTTCCATTCCATTTAACAATCTTGTTTTGGCAATCTTTATTGTAGAAAATAATCTTTTTGTTGTAGTTGTAAAAACAAAAAGAGTTAAAATATGATGAATTAATCGATCTATCAAGTAAAATGTAATTGATTTATGTATTCTTATCAAAGATTAACATAATTCAAATATAAATGGGTAGGAGCATCAACCACATGAATAGTTCCGACAAAAACGTTGTACGGCTTCTTCCATTTTTTTATTAAAATAAATATGATCTACATTGATTTCAATGTATATAGCACATTTTTTTTTTTACTTCTACTCTTGTTCACTAAAAAAATAAACTATTAGAATCTAATTAAATAATAGGAAAAATAATTATTAAAATAGAAATTTATGATAAATAAGTCACATTTAAAAAGTGATTATAAAAAAAATACATAACAATTAATATTTCATTTTATATTTCTAAAAAGAGTTTTCACAAAAAAAGGCTTACGAGATTAGAAATATTATAAGTAGGATAAAAGAGAATTATTACTTTTTTTAAATGGAACAAAACATGTGAGAAATGAGTCGAAGAGTTTGTGTTTAACTTCATATTTTTCAGTTTTTATGAATGATAATAAATTTCTAAAAATATAACTATTTATTTTTTGTCATGTTAATAACAATTTTATTGAAGTTTTGACATTATTTTCATATTTAATTTTTTATATATAATTTCTTAATCTTTTACTAATTTAAATATTAAAAAGCTTTTTTTAAAAAAAAGAGCATTTGACTATGTAATTATTTATTTGAATATAGTGGTTGCATAAAGCAAGTAATTTGCTAGGTGCAAAAATCAGGTTAAAGGCAATATAAGAGAATGTGATTTACAACCATAATTAATATTTTTATTATATACAATTTATTGGATAAATATTTATTTTTACATAATTATATAATATTTTATTTCTATTATGTCTTGCTTAAGTTATTTGACAGGTAGCTGTTAACCCAACGGATGTGCTGCCAGTAGATAACAAATATTGTTCGGAAATTATTTATTTTTAAAAATATAATAACATATTCTCTAACCCATTTTTAATTATATATTTTTATCACTAATTAAATATTTTGGAAAATTCCAAAGCATCAATCCAAATTAAACCTATACTCCATGATACGCTCCCACTTTCTAATAACAGACTAATTGGGCTATTTGGGGCGCAAGCCCGATCTTAAGGGAAGTAAACGGACGATTATTTCCTGCACCCCCATCTTTGAACTTGCGCTGCACCCACCATCTCTCCCACTACCACTGCTGTCACTTTTGTATTTCATTCCAGAATCTTATTTTATTTTATGAAACGTACTTTGGAATGTATTTCGTAAATTTGAAGAAGTGTGTTGTGGAAAAAAATTCTGAAACATCACTTTATGAAGAGGTAAAATAGTCATTTTCAAATTATAGGAATATAAGTTCAAATATTGAGGGAGTGCAGGAAGCAATTGACTCACTTCTGGGATAGTGGTGACAACCCGGTTGAAAGGAATTAAAATGGTCCAGAATAGATAGGTGACAGTTGTTTTTTTCACCTCCATGACTTCTTCCTATATCTTATAATTTTAAACTTGTCGTTTTACCCTTTGTGATTTGTACGTGTATCAAGCTTTCATAGCTCCATTTTTCTTTGATCTTCTTCACTCGATCTGCTGCTACTTCGGACATTAAGTTTTTGGCAAATGAAGGATCAAAGTTTTTGTTTTTAGAACTTGAAATAGGTATAAGTCATTTATTTGTATATTTTCTTTGATTTTTTGAGTAGGTCATTTAGGTTTTGTTTGGTTAGAAGAGTGAATTTGAAGGAATTTGAGTGGATTGTATGTGATGATAAAGTTGTTTGGATTAATTGATAGGTGATAAGATTTAAAAAGAATGTTTGCGAATGATTTGATAGATGTTATAAATTTTTTCATTTATTTAATTGATATATTTGTGAAATTACTAATTAACCCTTGTAGAAAAGAATATTTCATAATTTTTAACTCACTTATAATGACTTATAATGACTGTTTTGTAATTTTTTATTTCATTCCTTCAAATCTCTTCACATGAGAGGATTCATCCTGCAAATTTTCTCAAATCCATCCTCTCAAATTAATGCAACCAAACATGTCTCATCCACAAGAATCCATCTTCTTAAACAATACATCCATATAAATTGGTTCAAACAAATACAATATGAATAAGTATCTTGAATTGCATTACAAATCATTATCTCACAGTCTCCTAAAACGTGATCACGATCACAACATCAACAAAACGAAACATGATCTTTCCTTAAAGTTAAGGTTCTAAGTTTTTTATGAATGACTTAAGATACATCACCTATTGTCTTAGTTATATTTATTTAAATTAAACTATATATTATTATAGATTATAATTATATATCATTGATCATATATTTCAGACTGTATAAATAATTATTTTTCATGAATAAATATATTTTAGATTGTATAATATATAATATATTTTTAAATTTAAACTGAATTTTGGATTGTATAATTTAAAATATATTTTTATCCACGAAATATATATTATGAATTATACAGTTTGAAATGCATTTTCAAATCCAAAACTATATTATGGATTGCTAAAATCAAAATCTTTATTTCATGATGAAAACACTGATAACCAAATCTTATAATCCAAACAATTTATGTAAGAGCAATAAGAAAAACTTACAAGTTAACAAAACAAAGTGAACCTAACACAACCATTTTGAACAGCATTGGAGCAAAGATGATGGTGACAATGGAATGGCATTTACAATGAGGTGATAGTGACATTGGAGTGATAAGGAGGCTAAGGTAAAGAGAAGCATGGACGTGAGGAGGTGTGTGATGTGTTGAAAGAGATACAAAAATTAGGTTAGTTTTACCTATTGAACAAAGGACATCTTAGATTTTTACATATTTTATGGATATAAGATATAAAAAAAAAATCCATTAGATAAATGAAAGAATTATCTAAACAAGATTAAGAATTAGAGAAAAAGAAAAAAAAAAGAGAAATGTACTTAGTGAGATATATAAGTTATTTGGTCAATATATTGAAAGAATAACAAATATAATACTTTAAATTATAAAAAAATAAAATTGATAAAGTAAAATAAAAATATTCTCTAAATCATAAAGTACTTTTAAATTCAAAATGGAAAAAATAAACTGCAAAAATACAAAATAAGTTTATTCTGTCATTCAATTTTAAATAATTATTTGTAATAAATATTAGTTTTCAAACCTAAGTTATGTCTGCTTCCCCATACTGATATCTACCAAACAATGCAAAATGATGAAATGGAATAAAAAAAAATAGATTTAAATAAATAAAAATTAATTAAAAGTGAAAAACAAGAAAATATTTTCTTGGCAATATAATGAAGATTTATTATATTTTTTATATAAATAAAATTTATTATTATTTTTTTAATATTTATAATTATATTATAATAAAATAAATATAATTAAATATATAATATAACATAATAATTAATAATAATAATAATAATAATAATAATTACTAAAAATAATAATAAATTCATAAAATTAGAAAATAATAATAATAAAATCATAAATAATAATTATAATAATAAAAATAATAAAATTATAAAATAATAATAAAATTAATATGAATAAAATTATAAATATAATAATAATAAAAATAAAAATAAATTTATAAAATAATAATAACATTAATAATAACAATTTAATTTTTATTTTAACACATTTGTTAATCTTATAATTTTAATGATTAAAAAATAATAATTCGTCATTCACACCTAACAAATTAATTATGTTTTATTCTAAATCAACTTTAATTATAAGAACAAATTTATAATCTTGAAATTTTATCTATTAAAACAATATTTTATCAATTATACTCATCCTAATACTCAAAAAACTTTTATAAACTTTTCCTGTATTTCTCATAATTTTTGGTTTAATCCAAACACAAATATATATTTTACTCACTTTCATCTCAAATCTCCTCTTTTTCACTCTCCTCTTTTTCACTCCCTCAATACCTATATATATTAAAATAATTTTAAAATATAACCAAATAGATTTATTATACTCTTACAAAATTTATTGTCTTAAATATTTTTTTAACTCAATTAAATTTTTTATCTTATGTTTCTAAAATTTAATTATTAATAGAAACTTATTGTTATTAACATTATTATATCAATTTGTTTAGTATATGCATGCACATGTATGAAATAATAACAAAAAATAAGGAAAAGAAAGTAAGGGTGTTGCCTATACCATACTTATATTAAGTTTCAACATATGAATATTTTTAATTACTGTAGCGCTAAAATAAATTATTTTTGTGCTTACAATGTGTGGATAAAATTGGTACCGTCAAAACATACCTTTCAATCAATAAAAAAATTACTAGATGTGATAGATGTATATCTCACAAATATTATTTTAGATATCTCATCGTCTTGTTTACATGAACAAGCTAAATGTACTTAATAGTATATTAAAAATAAAAAAAAAAGAAAATAGAGGTAAAATATTTAAGTAAAAATATATAAATATGTTAGAAGAATGTTACTCGGAGTGGCTAGATAGACTTAAACTTGAGAAAATAAATTTAATCATTTTCGCCTGAATTATCGAATTTGGATAATCAATCAAATTTAACTAATACTCCTAACTTTTAATATTAATATTATAGTTGTAGGTGAAGTTATTTTAATTTATTTCTTTTTTCATGTTAGTTTTTGTTTTTAATAATGAGGAGCATGTCCTACCTTCCAAATCTTGACCTGTCCTTTGCTTTGTAACTTGGCATTTCACTTCATTTACTTTTAGAATCATTCATTGCTCTCTTCTCTCCAGATTTCATTGCTTCACCTAAAATATTTATTGTCAATTTCAGGTAACAAAATCTATAGTTTGTTCATCTATTAAATACAACACAACACAAGAAAATAATAATAATAATAATAATAATAATAATAATAATAATAATAATAATAATTCACGCATACCAACATGGTTTTTCTTCAATTTTTATTTTTAAATTTCATGTGAATAATATGTGGACAAAACTATATCTGTAATGACTTAATATATGTAATGAAATTTTACTTATTACATCTGAAAACCATGAAACACACATCATGGTAATAACAGAATTTGTGTTAATGATATCATGTCAGGCATCATGTCTGCAGACAAAGGGTTGCACGTGATGTTTTGGATTTTATATATTCCATTCAGAAACCTCTGTGATTTGTTGTTACATCAATCTATTTTAGATTTTGCTGACTACAATCTCAATCTCTTGATCAAGCAACAAAAATCTCCATTAACGTCATTATTACTTAAAAATTAAAAAAATTAAAAATATTAAAATGTAATTATCATACATATGCGTACAAGAAGGTGAAAACTAGAAGAAACTCCAAAGAGCAGACAAAAGTACTTGTTTCAGATTCAGACCACATCACATTCTGCAATGTAAATGGAACTGACACTGCAAAATGGGCCTCTTGAATGAACCACTCTTCACAGATTCCCTCAATTAATGCATTAAACAAAGAAAAGAAAAGAAAAGAAAATTATAAAGCTAAATGTAACAGCATTAATCCGTAATTAATCAGTGTGAAGATATTATATATTTCACATCAAATCAAGTTCTGTACTCTCTTTTCATATCCAATATCCACCACAAGCTAAAGCTAATGTAACTCATTAAACTAAGAACTGATAGAGTCTTTTATAGTCAATAAAATGAACTATGTAAAATCATACTCAGAAAATATATATATTCATGGCATGTACAACTTGTTGCCACACTTGCATCTCCATGCCTCCGGGTAGTACTCGGCGGTCACCGGCGTACCCGGCGGCACTGGCACATGAACCGGTTTGCATGGTGTACATTTGCCACACTTGGAGGTGCACCGTGGCGGCGATGACCCAGGCCCACCTAGAAGCCTTCTGGGCCAGCCCATTGCCACCAAGCTTTCTCCAATTTCCCCCTTATTTTCCTGCCCACCATGCATAATTAAGTAATTAACCAATGCAAATTAATAAGTAAAAACTGATTAAAAAATTTGTGATCTTCCAGAAATATTAACCAGAAATTCAAAGAGCACTAAAAAGAAAGAATTTTTTCATTTTAATTAGAAACAATAATTTGGTTGTGATAATAAGGGTCCACATCGAAGGGAGGAAAATATGTACAAGAGAGGCTGACATGCACCATCATGACCATGATTCGGCCATAATATAACTGTGGTTGCGGTGAAAGCGCTGAGCATAGCATTGTACACTGTACGCGCACGTTACCCAGACTCACGTATGTGGCTAAGAGTAAGCAAACACGACAGCTAATTCCCCTGCCTCGTTCTAACGTGCGCAGGTGGTGTTGCGCCCACCATGATTGAATCATACATGGGTCAGAACAGAAGTGTTCACCAGCAACAGCCGCAAAAACATTTCCTGCGTTTCATCAGCGTACAGTGTTTTATTTTATATCTAAACGTGCATTTTTTACGAGCCATTGGATTTTCATCGGACGGCCGCTATGGATGAGAGGTGAATTGGTCTAGCGCAGGGGATTTTATCCGGCGCCACGACGATGGAAGCAGTGGGGAGGCAGATGGTACCACCACCACGTGTGTTTCGTAATCACGGTGGAGTCCATGCATCTGACGGCTCACATTGAAGTGGGTCCCACGACACCCCTGCACCTATTTTGGCGCACGTTAGCCACTATCAGTTTTTTCCAGCAGTGTCTCTCTGTAATTTTGGAGACTGTCACTTTCCAAACCTTGTTCCAGTTAGTTGCAGATCACACTCTCCCACATCCGCAACCACAACCATCTCCTCAATTAATTTCTTCTCCCAAAAATCACATCCTCTTTCAATTATCACTAAATTAATTGCAGGTTCTTGTCTACAATTTTCCTTTTCCATCCCCAAACACTCTCTCATTTAGTTTCTTCACACAAATTAAAAACTGTCACTTATAATAAATGCATTACTCTTACAGACAAATCAGATTAAGATTCTGAAAAAAAAAAAAAATGACTTTTGCTAGTGTTGGAACTAGACCTGGGAAAAGGTTAATTAATTAATTGATAGATTAATTGATTAGATGATGGGGTAATCTTAATGAGATGGTACATGCAGTAAGAGAAGGTTTGGGAAAATAGTAAGAAGTTAAAGTATGTGTATAGACAAAGAATGTAGAGGACCAGTCTATACCTGAAAATCTGTATGAGCGTTGGTGAACATGGGACACTTAGTATCTGCAGTGGAGAAAGGACGAATTGGAAGAAGATGTTATAAATTTATGATGACACGAGGTTAGATAGATAGAATTAGAGAGGTGAAAAATTTATAGTGGAAATGTCAGAGTAATTAATAAGTGTGGAAGAATTGCATACCTAAACATGGAATGGTGGAGGCAGTGGTAATTCTACTGCTGAAGATCAGTGTGCAAATTGAGAGCAGGAAAAAGAAGGAGACACTAGAGAGATGGGTTCTGTTCACAAGGGAAGCGGTTTTTCTCTTCCTCTCCATCAACAACAACAAAACTCCTTCACCACAACACCAACACTCCGATGCTTGCAGATATATGACACAAACAAGCTATCTCACACTCTCACTCTCACTCACTCTATGACCCTATGAAGGGTAGTGTTTGAAGCTACGAGCAAACAGTAGGGTTTGCAAACCAAGGCTTGCACGTTCCATGCAAATAAGAGCTAAACAAATACCTAACGCTTAGCCCATTTGTCTCAAATGGACAAAGTCACAATCTTTTGTGCTTTTCAACTCTCTCACACCCCTTTTATTTTGTCTGAGTGAGAAATAAAGGTGCAGGGAGGTAGAGAGAGTGGAAAATTTGGAAGGAGTGTGATAGTGTACGGCTTATCTGATGAGGTGTGTGTGTTGTGGCAGAGAGGTGTGTGAGTGTGTGCACAGTACTTATTAGAGAGGTTAAAAAGAAAGGAAGAAAAACAAAGGTGAATCTATGCAGATCATCACTTCCTAAGCTTTACCATGTTTAGGTCTCGGATTCTCTTGCAGGCTTTCTCCACTGTCTTTCAACGATTCCCAAACCCAGAAAAGCTAAAGCAACACCAACTCCTCACTCTGATATATGCCTCCTGCTCTCACCCTCCCTCTGTTTTCCTCTGCCTTTTCTCCTTCTGTATATACTTTTTTCTCCTCTAAACACAAACTTCCCCAACCCTCTTCAATTTTAACCACCTTCGGTTTTTAACTGCTCCTTCCATGCTTTTTCTACCGTCATTTCATTAATGCTTCTCCTTTTCACATGTAATGTCAAGACACTATAAATTATTGCTGCTGCAGTTTGGTATTTCGATACATGATAACCACTAATCCCTTTCTTAAAACGACACAGATTATCTCTAACCATGCTTCCTTTATTTTCTAATCTTCACTATCCACCAAGCATTTCCATGGTTTTAGATTATTATGATTATGCATTAAGATAAGACAAACCATAGCAGCATTTTTTTATATATTCTTTATTTGTTAGTGAATGAGATAGAGCCAAGTTTGAGTTAAGACTTAAATAATTGCTTGAGAGGGTGAACAATCTTATAATTAAACAGCAGCTTCAAATTTCAACCCGGTTGAGATATGGAAAGCTTTTGGAATATCTTGGTACTTGCATTAAAGATTCATTATGTACTTAATAATTCACATAAATACAATATTTTGGTTCACCACGGTTCCCCTTGGACTTTTTGGGAATGGAAAAAAGTACAAGATGTTGAAAATGTCCTGCATATCTGGTTGTATTAATATGCTCTAGCAGCTAGGTACCTTAGAGTGTGGGCCAGTTCTCACACGGAGGAACCACCCATGTATTTACAAGACTAGCCTCTGGGAATGCACGTGTGAGCATGATGGGTTGTTGTTAGGAAGTGTGACCTGAGGAACACTCAAAGCCTTTGATATATGACACATAGTAAAAGAAAAAGGGATGTCATGGGCTTTGGTCAAAAGAACTGTTTAAAAAGTCCATCAATTTGCTCAGATTCCAAAAGCCAAAGGGTATAGACAAATATTGTGTAAGAAAATGGTGTATTCTTTGACAGGGAATAGCTAGATAGATACATCTATGTATTCTCTTCCATGGCCTTGCTCACTCCCATTAATGCAAATCAAACTTCCATTGCTGCAATAGGGTCTTCAATTTTCTACTGCATAGTACCAATAATTGGACTCATGTTTTGAAACTTTCTTTTTACAAGTTTCAACCGGATTTCATGGGATGTCCATTTTGGATTGGATTTCCTACACTGTATAAATCTTATCCTTCTTCATTTGGCATTTCCTTTTATTTTTTTACTCCCATAATTTAGTGAATCTTTTTTACTCATGAACATTTTCTTAACCTTTCACTGAGTGGATTATTCTAATTTCACCGCTAAATTTATGGCAAGTAGATGAGTTTGGAGAAATAGAGTAGATGAAGAGACAAACTTGAAATTTGAAACTTAAGAGCGTGTCCACACCTGAATAAAGAGGCATAGTTTTGTGACTAGTGTTTGTACGAATGAGAACTTCTAGACGCCTCAAAGTGGTCCATCAAACTGTTTCAGAACTTGCAGTGGTTGAACTTGGGTAAAATGTAAAATTACATACAACTCTAAACCCTTTCTTTTACCATTGTAACCCTAAACCCTTAAACTGCTAAACTTTGCTTAAAGAAATATGTTTTATGACATTAAGGAAAGTATTTCATGCATTGATTAATTAAGTGCTAATTTATACTTATGAAAGGTCTGAATATTGGTTCAACATGAAGTTGTGAAAATGATGAACCTGTGGGAGAAGGACAACACCTCCTAATTGTAAATTGTTGCCTTTGAAATATTTGAAAAAGATATGATTTAGAAATTTAAATGTATTATTGAGATATATTTGAGACATATATTAGATTAAACAAAAGTTTAATTTTTTAATTATAATTTTATTGCACACCATATAAAGTGTAGCTGACGTATAAGTAAAGAATTTGTATCAAAGATTTTTTTCAAGTATGATTACAATTATTCGAAATGAGAGACATATTGAAGAGTGCATTTTACTTAAAAAATGATGACCACATTAAAACATGTTTGGTATAGAATTAAGAAAAATGGTCATCATAAAAGTTCTAGTCCTAAATATTTAACTAATCACACTAAATTCATTAAAAAAATAATATATAAAATTCAATTTGTGATCGTTTTAATGATTAAATGTCAAACCATCTGAATTAAAGTACAAAATTATATTATTCTTTATTTTAATTATATTAAATGATTTGACATATAAACTTTGTATTTGATTATGTAATATTTAAAAAAGGTGCAAAACAACTTGGTTCGGTTATTCTACACCCACCATAGCCATAAAGGGATTATAGAATATAATAAATATAAAATCCAAACTTTAAAAATAGTGTTAATTTTTGTAAGTAAAACTCGTGTGTAAATGTTTAAAAATTTATATCGAGATGTGTGAGGGAGAATTACATATATGAATAATAAATTTTCTTATTACTGACAAATAAATTCATGAATAGTTCCTTGTTGATAAAAATTCGTGAATCGTTTTTGGGTGAATCACTGATGGGTCGATATTTACTAATAAAAATAACTCTTGGTATAACTCGCAGTGCATGTGTGGGTTTGAATTTTTTGATAAATTTTTAATGCATATTTTTGTATATTTTATTACAAAACTCACATGTTAAATAATTCATGTATTCTCATATCGCTTCATATATAAATGTTTTATACGATGATACTATATAGGTTTAAAAACAAAAACATTAACTCTTTTTCTTTGAGCTAATAGAGTGGTTTTGTGATTAAAAATATGTTGATGTGTGTAACTTTGATATGTATTTAGTTTTGTTCAACTTTTTTATACGTGTAATTTACATGTGTAAAATATATTCCTCAATTTTCTATTTCTGTTTTTCTAGCTAAACACCTTTAGAAACGAACATGAATTTGATGAGTGGAAAAAAATTACGATTCACACTTAAAATTCTTTTATTGTTAATTACTTTATGAAATGATCTAATTATGTCTGACATAGGAGCATAGTTGATTATTAATTTATTTGAGTTTTATTTTAAACAATTATTTTAAAGTTTTATCATCATTTTATTTTTATTAAGAAAAGTAGTAAAATTTATTTTTGCTGTCCTAAATTAATTTATTTTAAAGCCTTTATTTCTTTATTTTTATGACTTTTATTCCAAGAAGTGATATATGTGATTTTCCTTTTACATTTTTATCTTTTACATTTAATTATTTTTAGGAAGAACGTTTTGAAGCAGAATAAGTCACAGAAGTTCCTATTATTATTATTATTATTATTTATTGTTATATATATATATATATATATATATATATACACACTATTTATATATAGTTCCTTTTGTTCGCTTTGTGGGCACCATTTTTGTTTTTATAAATTTCTGTTGTCATCTATCATATGTATATGCACGTTGTGCATTTGAAGTCCCATGGAAATATATTTACTTTTACTTTCATCAACATTTTAAACTTTCAGTAATTTTTATTCTTATAAATTTAATATTTCAAAAATAAATTTTACCATAACTTATTATTAAGTAGTGATTTTTATTCTAGAAATATCTTATTATTTAAAATTTCACTCGGATGACATTATTTTAAAATTGAGATTACATATTCTCATATCATTACTACATTTCTTTTTATAATTATAATAATTAGAGTATATTAAACTTTATATATATATATATATATATATATATATATATATATATATATATATATATATATATATTTTATATTTTTTATTTTTATTTATTTTTTATTTATTTATTTAAAATATATTATATATATTTTTTT
>Ga0099825_1006109_pt1 | contig 15192 bp, 8 predicted proteins | sample SiratroredBW_FD_76838 | JGI IMG/M metagenome (GOLD analysis project Ga0099825, IMG submission 76838) | Root nodule microbial communities of legume samples collected from California, USA - Siratro red BW | ecosystem: Host-associated > Plants > Roots > Nodule | place: USA: California | collected... | reverse complement strand
TTACGCGTCGTTTTTCCTCTCTTTCTTTTTCTTTTCATTTATTTTTTTTTTATTTAAGTTTTTTTTTTTTCTCTTTTTTTTTTTTTCTTTTTTTTTTTTTTTTTTTTTAACTTTTAAGTTCATTACTATCTTAAATCCCCTTTTCTTTTCTTTTAACTGTTAATTTCAAATTTTTTAATTTTAAATTTAAATATTGTAAATAATATTTTAAATCTAAACAAAATAACATTAAAATAAATAAATAATATAAAAAACATGTATTGCAAAAACATATAAAATATAAAATAATAAATAGACTACAACAATTAAATTTTAACTTAATAAAATTAAATAATATAGTAAAAATACAGACATATAGACACTCTGATTAAAAAATTTAAGACAAATAAATGAGTAAGTTTTGTGTTTCCACAATTACAATTGTAGTTTTATAGAACATGGTACCTCTCTCATTTTGTATGCCACGTGTGTTAGTTGGATAAACTTTGTAGTTTTGTTTTTTTGGGAAAGTTGACCCTCTCTATTTTTTTCCCGCCACAAATTTTCTTTCAAATCCAAATTTCCCTCCAAATACAAATCCTGCTAAAATTAACAATGTTCCATGAATCAGATTCTGTAACTATTTTTCCCTTTTCTAAGGTGGTATTGTATTGTTTCTGCCTTTTTTATCACATACTTTTTTTGGATAAAATTTGATTTCTTTAATTATTCAATCAATAAGTATTAAATTGTGTCATGCTATTCATGTCTAATTATTTATAATAAATTTTTAGTGTCTTGTTTATGAATATGTTATAATATTAACTTAAATTTAGATAAATGATTAAAACAAAATGCTTGTATTACACAAATTTGGTAAATAAAACAGAAAAGGAAGGCATAAACAAGAAGATAACTTTACAATCAAAACTAAGCTTCTTGTCCACAAACAACCATCCTTGTCTAAATTTGGTTAACAACTAACTATATCGAAAGGTATTAATTTATATTATAGAAATGCCAAAGAAATTTAATTAAACAAAAAATCTATTTTAATAAGAATAATGAAATAAAAAAAAAAACAGATCTACACAAAATACTTAATATAAACATGTATTTATTATAATAAAAAAAGTTTAAAAACAAACCATATTAAACAAAAAAAAGTAAAAAAAAAAAAAATGAAAATCAAAAAAAGTTGATAAGATATGTCTTATATATAAGACAGAGTGTTGTGTTCAGACACAAGAGTGAAGAGAAGTGTGTAGCCAGTGTCTGGTGGAAGTGATGTTAGAGAAGAGGAATCAGTGTATCTGAGTGACAGAGAGATCCAATGAAGAGGTTTTACTCCGACACCACCCAGCGCGTGATCCTTCTGATCGACGTTTGGACTGTGGAGGATCCCTACCAGAAGAAACTCTTGCTTTCGTTCCTTCAAACCCTACACTCTTTTCCTCCTCTTTCCTCTTCCCTCTTCGCCTTCAAACTCTTCTTCTCTTCCCTCTCCCCTCTGCTCTCCTTCTCCAAGCTCCAACCCTTCTTCCCCAACCCCTCCCTCTCCTTCGACCTCCCTTCCTCCGCCCTCCCTCGCCTCTCCCACGCCCTCTCCTCCCTTCCCTCCGACCTCCACCGTCCCTCCGCCCCCAACGCCCTCCACCTCTCCCACTCCCTCTCCCAACTCCTCCACGACCACTCCTGGGACCACCCTTCCCCCCACCCCCTCCCTCCTAATTTGCTCCTCCTCTTCTCCCCCTCTTTCACCTCTTTCACTTCCCTCGCCTCTTTCCTCGACTGTGATCCATCTCTCCTTCGTGATGAGACCTCCTTCTGTCACACTGTTTCTTCCTTCTTCGCCAATGTGGGCCGTTCATTCACCTCCCGGGGAATTCACTGTACTTGGATTAGCGTTGGCGGACAGAATATTGAGGCAAACCCTAGCCTTGAGGCTAGGGAAGTCTCTTCTTTGCTTCGGACTGCGGTTCAGGGGCTCGGCTGGGGCTTTTGCTCTCTGGATTCGCTTCTTCTTGGTTCCCTGCTTTTTCCGTTTGCGCTGGTTTATCCTATGATTGGGGTTCCGTTGGGTTGGTGTTCTAGGGATGTTGGTGTTGGTGGGCAGTTGAGCCTTTCGATCTTGGATGTGAATGGGAGTCCTATTGAGTACAATTGCTGTGATCTTGAGTTTGTTGATGTGAAGGGGGATTTGAGTTTGGCGGTTGGTGAAAGGAGGGAGGGTTTTTGGAAGCTGTGTACGGGTGGGGGTGTGAAATTGGAGGTTAAGTTTGTGCGGAAGTGTGATGCGTTTGTTGAGAGGGAGGACTGGTTGTCTGATTCGGTTATAGTGCGTGAGGATTTCAGGGGAATGAGGAAGAAAGAGAAGGGGGGTTTGAATGATTTTTTTGCTGATAGGGTTCTTGAGCTTGTTGCTGCTGAGTTTGGTTGTGAGTGGCGGCGAAAACAGGTGCCCGTTTGGGAAATGCTGTTGAGTTTTCTGTCTAAAGAAGGTTGTTGGGCGATGGTGGAGGTTTCCAATGGCAAGGGTGAGTCATGTATCGGTATTCTTAGACCTTTTACTGTGTTTGCTGGTCTCTTGACTGTGTTAGGGGATCCACTTGGGGCTAGTGGTTTTGGTGAAGTAAATTTTGGACAATATGTAAAGATGGTGGATCATGATGTTTGCAAATCTGATTCCAAATTTAATGAGGAGTCGAGTTCTCGAGGTAAGAAGAGTGGTTTGGCCAGTAAGAAAAGGATAAATTTGAATACACTTCGAGACCTCACTTGGAGTTCATTCTGTAAGTCAGTGTTTGAACAATTAGAGACTGATTTGCTTGATGTTTATTGTGCCACAGAAGGTAACAAGTCTAAAAAGTTGAAATTTTTGAAATGCTGGATGAAACAGATGAAGAAATCTAGCTGTTCGGATTTAACTTCGTTAGAAAAGCTCAAGCCAAATTCGATAGTAGCTGAACTGGGTGGCAGTAAGTCAAATGACTTACCTCAAAATGATGAACAACCACTGTCCTCATTTGCATCAGCTGAGATTAACCCAGAGCCGGAGGCTTTGAGAACACAGGAGGATGCTGTGTTAGACTTTAGGTCAGAAACATCTGAAACATTTTTCAGTAGTCTTGCTGATAGGATCAAAAGGGGAATTGAATCAGAAGTCATAGACATGGGGGCCTTGGCAGAGCGACTGGTAAATTGTTGTATATACTGGCTATGTCAGAAGGTTGATAAAGAAACTGTTTCTCAGAGTCAGTCTCCTTTGAAAGATCGTGATACTTGTGGTGGAATGATTGCATCTGAGCTGATAAAGCTTCTATTAAGGGAGCCGAAGGAGATAGCTGCTGAGCATAAAAGCCAAAATCCATTCTCTCAATCTCAGGCATTTGATTCCGGACCTGTCGCTCCTACTGCAGAGCATGTAGTTAGAGAGTATCCTTCAATTAAGCTTCCCATAATTTATGTGATGCAATTTTTTTATTGTTCTAATCAGCTGTAATTGTACCAACTTGTGTTCCTTGATTTTGGTTTTTTCCTTAGCAAACATTAGATATGAACTGCAGATTTTATTTCGAATGGAGATTTTACAATCAGAGGTTGGAAATGAAGTTGAAGATTCCTGCAAACAGAAGTTTGTAAAACAAATATGCCTGCTTTTAGAGAACATTCAGTGTCACATGGAAGTGGGATTCTTTGGTGATTGGACTCTCGAAAATTATGTGACAAAATTAATAAAAAACAGGTACAAGTTTACACACGGAACTGAGATGTTTTATATTGATGTTGATTGATATATCTTCTGAAAATAACGTGCTTTTGCACAAATTATGGAGCTTTGTGGAGTTAGTGGCTTCTATTTAGAATATGAACAATAACTCAATTTATTTTCATTTGCTGCAATTGTACTTACATATAACATTTTTATGCTTGCTTGCCAATATGCTAAGTACCAGAGTTGAAGTTGAAAATTTAACAAAAAAAAGAGATGGATTTGAAAATGTTTTACCTAAAGCATGAATTCTGTATGGAAGTAACGCTACCTTTTCTGAGTTGTTGCAAAATTCCTTTACTCTCATCCCCACTTTTATTTGTTCAGACTCCAAACCTGAAATAAGAAACACTTGTTATGAGCTTCTTTTCATTATCCCTTTTCATGGAAAGAAATTAAATTCACATTTCATGAAATATTGAAAGTTTGTTGATTTCTGAAAGTGAAATCCCCAAAATGCAGGTATTCACTCACTCTTGAAGATGTGGTTCAGAAAATATACTACAAAATGGACCTGCTGCTGTTTGCCGATGAAGATGAAGCCCCAAATAGTTTACTCAACAGTGAGGACAGCAACAAATCCTTGAACAGAAAAGCATACAGAGATGTGGTATTTGAAAATGATGTCAGTAACGAACCTATTTCAGCAGAAAATGAGCCCTTTCAGTCGCAAAAGGATGTCAGTGGAAGATTGCAAAGGATTGTAGATGACCGTGATAAAAAACTAATTGAAGCTAAAGAGAAGAGAGAGAGAGCTCTAAGATTGTCATCTCTTACAAGTTCAATGCCTGTTTTACGAAGAGTGAGGGCACCAACGCAGAAGAGTGTGAAATCCAAGACAGATCTGCTTCAAAGGGTGCGAAAAAGGAAGGAAAGAGAAAAGGCAAACTATGGCACTGTATGTGAGACCCCAATGACAGTAAATAAGCATTCAAACTCAAGGGCAAGGGGTCCTGATGATGACCATGATCTGGCTGATGGAAATAAACCATGGGGCTCAGTTTCTAAGGCCTTGTTCAAGGATGATCTTTGATGTGAGTAAACTGTGTTTTTTCCATAGAGAAACTGTATATACTTATCTGCAAAACAGAATAAAAGGATCTTCAGCGTTTGAAAACAAAGGATGGAAAGTAAATGACTGGAGCTGGAGTTATATTTGCTTTCCCAATGTTCTTGTAACAAACACAATCAATATATTTGCATCATTATGATTTTCTTATTGATAGAATAGGTCAATTTGTCTGTACATCCCTCTGATAAAAGGCTTTTTTTTTATTGTATCTACCTGTTACTAGGCATAGCCTTTGTTTTGAGATTAACTTCTGATCTGATGTAAGAACTTCTACATATGTATACATGAATGAGCTGAAGGATCAATCAATCTCAAGCTTTTTTTCTCATTGTTCATTTTCAAGTTGGCATCCCGCTTTGTTTGTATGTCTGGTGAAAATACTGTTTCACATTGGCGTCTGCTGCCTTGTATATAAATAGCGAATTGATCATTCATCCGTACACGAGAAATTAGTCTTCACTCAAGAATTCTCAATGTCTTCTTTTTTTACCTTTGACTTGGGTAGATAATTTCTTCGTAGTGAACGCCTTGCTCTGTGGTGATTATTGTCCTGCTATAATTCTCTTATTTTTTTTCTGTTAGAAATACAAATTACATGTTTCTGTTCTTTTAGTATGTTAGATTCAGACTGTTGCTGATGAAATCACAACTTGCAACTTTTCCCTCTATAAATGGAGTTGGAATGAAAATTTGAAAGCCAGTCACTTTTACACCCTAACATATTTTGATTTTCAGAAAAGTTGTAACCAGATATCACTTATGTTCATTTGATTGTGCCCTCTATTGACATTCTTTGACAAAAAGAATCTAAGCCTGTCTTCTATACTTTGCCTATAAAGATTTGCTTTGCTTTCGGATATTGATCAACCAACAATATGTGCAATAAGTCACAATACATTACTTGTTGGGTTGTTCATATTCCATTTTCAGGTTACTGTTTCATTGGTTTAGCTTCATGTTTTCAAATATCTGGCTTTCCTTAAGGTTATACTGAGGCCGGAAGAAGTCTGGTGTTCTTTCTACCTCATCTGAATATCCAATGCAATTGAGTTTCCTGATCATTTGCCTTGATACCCTTGAGGTAATCTTTTTGGCATAGATAGGTGAATTGTTTATTCGTTAGCTACTAATAAATGGGTACGATGGTGTATATGGTTTCTGGAATTTTCTTTTTGATGAGCACGTCATTTTTGGTTTCAATTCTTTTACATAAGCCCATGTTGGTAATGAGTACAAGTATACTGTTACTGTGACAATTGTAGTTAAAAAATGAAACTAAATTTCAGGGATTGTTTTATAAATGAAACTGATATAATCTAACAAGGAAAGAAGTTTATTGTGTTTCACACTCTCCCTCAAATGTGGTGTGGGGAATAGATATCTATCACTCCATGTTCGTTGAAAAGATCTTAGAAATCCCTTGCTTAATAATATGCTAGCCGGTTGAGACCATAACGGGTATATGATGTTGCTATACAGCCACTGATCAACTTCTTAGTAAAGTGATAGTTAATATCTATGAGCTTTTTTCCAGTCAAACTAGTTTGGATTCTTGGCAGTGTTAATGATAGATTTATTATTGTAAAGAAGCTTCATAGGAGCTGCATATTTTAAAATTGTGAAGAACCTTAATCTATAATAGTTAAAAGTAACTTGGTTTGGGCTAAATAAATTAACTTTTCCACATTTTTCTAGTATTGGGAGATTCATGTCCTATGGTAATCATTCATCCTGTACCATGGTTTTGTATGATAAAATAATCAGCTTCAAATATTACTGAACATTTCCGAATGCAAGTTTGAATCCTTCTTTGAAGATGATTTATATCAAAGTTATAGAAGGAGCCACAAATCAGATTGTGTAGTGTTCCTGATTTTCTAAGGTTTCAACTCTAGTTGTATCTCACTCGTATCAGGTTCCGTATTTTTTTAAAAAACAGCATGGTTATAGGAAAATGTAGATACATATCACGCCGTTAGAGTGTATTAGTAATGGATAGGGAGTAAAAGTTCTTGTCTCTATGCTTTAATGACATGATTAATTACATGTGTAAATATGATTAATTTTTTCTTACAAGTGGTTAGTTAAAAGTAAATAAACATGTATTGAGGTGCTATTATCGGTATGTGATTATTAGTATCACGTGGTTATTGAAATGTCCTATGCTAGTTAACTTTACCTCACAAGTGGTTAATAGTATCGTGGAGTTATTAAAATGTCTAGTAGTTAGTAATTTAGTAATTGTGCCTTAAAAGTGGTTCATATCTCGTCATCTATTTGTTTAGGGTTTCAATATGCTATGAAAGAAGTTTGTATTGAGCCAACAATGCATCTTGTGAATTTAACTCGAGCACTTCCTTCTTCCATTGTGCAACTGTCCTCTCATATTAGTAGAAGCACTCAATGATAGTAATGACTTCTTCAGTAGTCTTGACTAATACTAACCCTCCAAAAGAAGCATCTAGGATTATCTTGGTTTGCGGTTGGAGATCATTGTAGAATGTTTGTTTGCATCTCCACTTCAATTTCATGATTTGGACACTTTCTCAAGAGATCTTTAAATCTCTCCCAAGCTTCACACAATGGCTCATCAGTGCCTTGTGCAAATGAGGCTATTGTTGCTTTAGCCTCAGTATTCTTTGATGGTTGAAAGAACCTGGCCAGAAACTTCGTCTCCAGATCTCTCCAACTGGTTAAACTTTGATTAGGCTAGCAGCCATGCCTTTGCTTTCACAGTCAATGGGAATGGAAATAGCCTCAAGAAAAGTGCCCCTTCACATGCTCCTATCACACCCACTGAACCACACAACTCATAAAAAGTGTACAAATGAGTATGTGGGTTTTCATGATTTATACCTGAAAATTGATGACAACTTATCAGTTGTAGCATGGCTAGCTTCATCTCAGGAATTCTCTCGTTCATTGTCAGCCTCACTATACTGGTGAATTCTCTAGGACTCGCACAAACAATCGAGTCCCCTATAGTAATTCTTTGATTCTGAGCTTGATTTGCTTCAATCATCTATGCTTCTTGAAAAGTTTGGACTTTGAGAAGAAAATTGAGAAATTTCTTGTTGAACTAGATTTTTCTGTATTCTTGTGTAAAAACAAGTTTCTTCTTACAGTTCTCTCGATCTCCAAATCTATATAAGTAATGGATCTAAAGAAATTTTCCTTCTTCTACGAGTAGACCTCTTCCGGCACAAAATGTAACCAAAAACCTAAGACCACAAGTTAGTCTAACAAAAGAATCACCCACAAAATTAAAATTAAAATAAATCTAAAAGAATTATAAATGCAGAATTGTTATATATTGAAACACAATTCCCTGGCAACGATGCCAAAAACTTGTTAGCAAAATTTGCAACGATGACAAGTGCAACAATTGCAATGTAGCAAATAATAAAATTATTGTTCTTTCCAAAGAATTTGTGTAATATAAAACAATTATAATAATTTCAAATTTAGGACGAATTCAAAATTTGATAATATATGCAAAAAATTAAAAAGATAATTTTTATATTTTTATCAACAATCAAATGTGAAAAAAGGTTTAACAATAATATGATGAACTTGCTAGGGTTATATCTCACCAATATTCACTCTCATGTATTAGAAAATTTATCTTCTTTTCTAATAATCATCAATGTCAATCCACAAAATTACTCAAACTTGATTCTTCAATAAATGAGCTTGGGGATTATCTAGTAACCTTCAATTTCTTGATCAATTATATAGATGAATCTTGCATAACATAGGGATCTTAATGACAACAAATGAATCACGCTTTATTCCTAAACACGAGTTTATCCGATAATTAAACCAGATCTAGATTCAAAAGATATTTTCCAATACTCTTAAGAGTCAATAATCAAGTTATGGATCCGCATAACAAGCATAAGCACAAAATTAATAAACTAATGTATTGAAAGAAAAAATATGATAGGATATTATTAAGCACAAATATGATTACATGAGAATTCAGAAAAAATTTAACCTAACCCTAACAATAAGAAATTTAGCTCCTTATATGCATGAGGAAACCAAACATTACAAGAAGAATGATAGAATAAGGAGATTACTCCAAACAAAGCCTAAAGACGCCTTCAAGAGTCAATTTTGTTCTCTGTTTTAGCCAAGATGTCTAACCTTAACCCCAAAAGTCTATTAAAACAAACACAAAAATTAATGCTCACACTTGACACCAACATTTTGTACTGGGTGCCACTAGAATCGGTTACTTTTCCAGTATTGGACACAATCTGTGTCGGGTCCATGTTTCTACATTGGACACCACCGTCGCTTCTTTGCTTCTAGGGTTTCTCCAAGTTAGACTTATATGATTGACTTATGCTTGACTTTATTTACTTTTTTTTTTCTCACTTCTTCAAGGCTTCAATCCTAGTTCTTCTCATCCAATATGTTTCTGATAAATTTTATAAAAAATAAATTGAATTAATATCAAATCATTCTCTTGACTCTCACAATCAATTTTTAATAAAAACTACTTAAAATTGAGAATTAAACAAATTTTTTGACCTAAAAATTGTATCGATAACATAATATAAAATTACACTATCAAACTCTCATAACTTTCTCTTGCAATTGTCTGCTTTATAGGCTTCTCCAACAACTTTAGAAGCTTTTTTTTTGGTGACTTGTCAAGCATGCGAGTAGACAGGACCAGATCATCATAACCATCAGATTCCAAATTAGAAGTCTCCTCATCCAAAGCCATATCCATCTACATCTTAGAAACCAAACTTTACTCCTTGTGAAATTCGCTTTCAAGATTTTGTAAAGTAACAATATTATAAATTTGTAAAGAATTTCTTGCAAGATAATTGTCTTGTGCAAGAATTGTTCCGTTATCCTGCAAAGATTTTTCATCAAGAAGAACATGTTCTTTGCTTTGAACAGATTGCACATGTATTGCCTTTGATTGTTCTAAAATATTATGCATATCATGATTATTTTCCTGAGGTATATCATCATTCATTATAGGTAAAAAAACAAAAGAATTGGAAAGAGCCAAACCCATAGGAGGATCAGGATTACCCTTTAAAAATTTGCTTATTATGATCAACAATTAGAGATGCTTTAGCTAGACTTGGCATATAATTAAATTCATTTTTATATGTTTCTTCTAAGATTCACACAACAATTTACAATATCAATGTATATAGTTTACATTATGTATGCTTATTGAATAATTTATAAGTGTATTAAGTACAATTTATACTCTGAACAACATGAATTGAAAAAATATCACTAAAATACTAAAAAATTTTAAACTAAAATATCAACTTCATAAATCCTTTTAACAAAGAACTACGTAATCCTGATTTTCTATTGTGAATGGAAATATATAGGAGTAAGGTTAATCCTTGTCGGATCCAAATAAATAGTTTCATCAATATTTTCTCGCTTATAAAAAAAATAAGTAATTATAATTTTTTTACATAGGAGAAATAAATATAAAAAACTTTTTCATTAATTTTGAACATTTAATTAAAGATAATTGTCTTAGGATAAACGTCGTAGGGTGTTAATACCTTCCGTATGCATAATCGATTCCTAAACCCAAATTTTGTTTCAAAGGTCATATTAGCTTTTAAAGGTTTTTTCGTAGTTTTCTTGAATAAACTATGGTGAGGACTCCCTTATGTTTTTCCAAAGATTTTTGTTGTCATGTTGCTATCCTGATTGTGACAAGAATCCATTACACCTTGCTTATTTTGATTGAGTTCTATTAAACAATAAAGTATAGAAACATGAATATGCTTCGTCCGTAAGATGTAAGCTTTATAAAAGACAAATCATGTGAGATGTGATGTGTCTCGTTTGATAGATGATACATCACATGTGTTCAATTTGCTTCATTTGATAAGAGAATTCTTCATCAGACAAAATGCATGTATAAGTTGTTGAAGAGAATATTCTCATATTCTCGTCTACCAAGAAGATCTCACAAAGCACAAGTCAATATGAAAGATCTCTTGAAGGAAACGCAAAAGCTACTTCATGCCAATTTACAAACGCACTCCACGTCAACCTTAGAAAGACTATCTACCTTCTATGATCATATGTTTTTCTTTAGTTTGGTTGGAAGCTCTTTGACCATGGCCTAATAGGATGTTTCTTAAAGGAGAGATAAACATTTAATGTTGCATGGAACACATTTAATGCATCACTGCATTTATGCGTGAACAAATAAAGCCTTGAAGATGATGGATTGAAATGAACTTTCTCAGTGGGTAGAAAAAAATATTTGAAATGACTCTTTACTCAACTTTGTATTTAAAGAGATCTTCCAAGTTGAAGAAAGAAGAACAAGTGATTAAAACGTGCAAAAACAATGCAAAATTCATTACTCAAAGCTCTAAGTGCCCTCTTATCAACATGAACATTGCTAATTTACAATACTATCTCACAAGTACTTAGTTTGTCTTACCAGCATAAACACAGCTAAATTTACCTTTTGGTCATCAAAACATTTCATGACCAAAAATATTTTCTTTATTTCCTTAATCTAGATTATGCTTTCTCGTGAATGTTCCTAAAGAGAATTGAGCAGGTCTATTCCTTATAAACTCTATTAGACTTGTTGTTCCTTCTGATAGTCGCTTTGTAAACTTTTATGTTAGAATTCGCAACAAAAACTCATGATGAATCTCATTCACAAAACACACATGAAACAATGTCCTTATACCAGTTACATTGTCATGTCCAAAAATATAAATTCATATACATATAAATATTCTCCTCCTAAAGTTATATAAGATATATCAAATGAAAGTAAAATCATGTTAATTATTCATCAAACTTATTCATATCAGACACAAAGTTCTTTCTTTGTTATAACTTCATAAAATAATTGTAAGATTGCTTAACTCTGATGGATAATTTTATTTGAATTTTGCTCATCATATGAGAGAGTCAAGTTTCTTTAAAAATTTCTTTTTTCAAACAATTACTTTAATAATTTCCATCAATATCATATCTTCTCATCCACCCATCCATCCATAATTGAAATTCACAATCTAATATGTTCATAGAGTCTTAATATGCAAATTAAATATTTATATTTACATATTTTCAAAAGATACATATTTATAGTTATATATACATGAATCTACAAAGTTTTAACATTTTGATTACATCATATAGTAAATTGGAATAATGTAGAATGGATTAACATGCATGGAGGTTGCTGGAACAACAAAGACTTTGTGGTTCCGTCTTGTAGATTTAACAAAGAAGATCCTTTTCCTCTAAATGTTATTGTATTATTTTGTGGATCAACATTCCATTGCAACCCTGGAAATTTAGCGTTCACCACTACAGAAAATTGTCCCATAATGGAGATGTGATATATACACATTTAAAATTTCTTTATTATTTTCACAGAAAGAAAACAATACATATGAAAAGAAATGAAGCGAGAATAGTTTTTAGATAATAATTTGTATGACATATATAATGCAATTATATAACACAAAAAGTGAAATACGTATAGTGAGACTTACTATTTAATTTGTGTTCATCAATTTAAATTATTCTTGTGGTGACTACTTAGGATAAATGAGTAAAATGCAAATGACCATTCTATCTTAATCAAATGTTTCTCGTTTAAATCCCTAAGGCAACACCTCCAACTACATATAATTTAATTTGCACTTCTCATACATGAAATGACGCTAAAACGACACTTAACTCAGTTTCAACAATACCAAGCAAAATAATGTGGTCAGGGACACATGAAAGAATAAAGATGGAATAATATACCAAATAATGAAGTGTACTTAATAACACTTTATGCAATACTAGACTGAACAAATTAATTAAGGACACCTTACTTGACATAAGTGTGTGTGTGTATATACAAAAAAAAAAATAATAATAATAACTATCTCTTTTCTTTACTTAAATGTTTTCAAAGGTTTATGTGCTAATATAGTAATGTTTTCTATGTTTTGAATTGTCTCTATACCTACATATTTCTAATGGTCGTATTTACAGTGTTACTTGTATGATTACACCGTTCTCAATTTGAACTCTAATTCTACATTTTGGTTCCAATTGAATTAGAATTTCAATGGTTAGTTTGTAAGTGATAAATCCTCATCGGTAAAAACATAATTCAATAATTTACACTTATAAGGTTTTTAATGGAATAGAAGAAAAGAATCTTAGTAATCTTATCTCTTGTATTAAATTTGTGATATCATGAACAATAATTGAGAATTTCTTGTTCTTATCTTCATAAGAAAGATCATAAGTCGCAGTCTTGTCATTCCATGTGATCATTCTTTGATTTCTTGTATAACGATTGTTAGGACTTTGGATAGTCTTACCATGTTCTGATACTTAGATGAAACATCTTACTTGGTGGCTACAAAGGTTTGTTAGCTTTGGTGGCATTTAATGAATAAGAGATGAGAAGAGGTCATTGTTTTCATCTGTTCTGCAACTTTATTAGACAAAAGTTCAATCTCTGATTTTGTTAGACGATACTGTTAGACGAAACCTTTAATTACTAATCAATGAATTAGATGTATTATTTTAGATGAATTCTTCATAATATTGGTTTAGATTATTAGTGAAACATATAAAACTTTATTTGTAATATTTAAAAATAAGAATGTTACAACATCTATCATACTTAAAAATGCATATGACGATCTCATGAGACAATACTCATAAGAAAAACTACTTGACAAATCATTTGTCAAGTATAAACTTAATTTGTTAACGCTTATCTAACAAAGCTTTGTGAAAAGATTTTGAAAAGTTTTAAAAAAATAATTCAACCCTCCCTTGTGTTCTGACTCATTTTTACAAATATCCTTTTCTAAACTTAACATACAACAATAAGAAAGTTAGTTTGTTGTGTTAAAAGATTTAATGGGACGTGCTAGTGTCTTCTAAGCTGGTTTGAAAATTTTGAACTTGAATTTGTGTCTTGTTATAAGTTTTGTCTTGAGCCTTGAACCTTTTATGAACTTTTAATAATCATTGTCTAGAAATCATTTATAAAGTAAAAGGTCTAATAGTCATGTAAGGATATGCTTTCACTAATGGTTTACATGTTTTTTTTTTTAACACACTTAGATCAAATTATCATTTCATTTCTTCTTCTAGCATCTACAAGCTTGAAGGAGCATTAAGTGTCAGATGTGCATCTTTAAATGTGGTTCTCCTCTTCAAACAATATCCCAAAGGCTAGCAGGGTTGAACATGCCTTTGTTAGGGATATTTTTTCACATTAGACAAAAGCATGGGACCGTACAAGGTAAATAACCTTTCCAAAGTTGACTTTAACTCCTGCAAGATGGCTTTAACACGTCTTCCAAGAGATTTTTGATGTAGATGTGTGCTCTAAGACAAAGAGTTCCTTTACAAAAACAAAATAAGCATATATAATATTTTGTGAAGAATATTAGCTTAAAAACTATGTTCTATCGTCTTAACATTTTCACTTATCAAACAAAGTGAAATGGACACATGTAGTCTTTGTGTCTAATCACCAAATAAAACATTTGTCCCTATCTTGATCTGATGCTAAAAGAAGGCTTGCATCTGTTAAACGAATCACTTTCATAATTTATATTTTATTGTGTAAGCACTTAATCAAAATCAAACAAAAAGTCTACAAAACTTGAATTTAACAATTACAATAGCAACCACTCGAAGATAAAGACGGATAATTAACTTAACTATCTTTTATTGTATTTTCAATATGATATTTGGTTACAACCGTATCATAAATACTTATAAAGATAACCTTATACAGTATATAAGAACATCTTTATAACAGGGAAACTCAAAACTACCTTTTTCATATACTTATTATTACTTTTTCACTCATTTATTTATTGACTTAAGTGTTAAAATGTCATTTATAAGTGAATCACTTGTATTGAATTTAGGATTTAAGACTTATTATTCACTAAGTGAATTACTATTCACTTATAAGTTTATTATTCACTTGTGTTAAGTTTATTTCTCATTATTTTCACAATTTGATACCAAAAGAAAAAATTCAACTCATTAATAGCTTGGCAAAAAAATACTAATAAACTTACTCGATGCACTCAATATATATACACAAATATTTAAATTAATTAATCCGTAGTACAATTTTTTAAAGTATATAAAAGTAATAATTCGTGGATTATATTTTATTAGTTTTTGTTATTTTACAAAATCTAATTACAATTATACAAGATAAATATAACATATATATATATATATATATAATAATAAACTTTAATATATATATATATATATATATATATATATATATATATATATATATATATATATATATTTTTTTTTTTTTTTTTTTTTTTTTTTATTTTTTTTT
>Ga0099825_1006108_pt1 | contig 15194 bp, 11 predicted proteins | sample SiratroredBW_FD_76838 | JGI IMG/M metagenome (GOLD analysis project Ga0099825, IMG submission 76838) | Root nodule microbial communities of legume samples collected from California, USA - Siratro red BW | ecosystem: Host-associated > Plants > Roots > Nodule | place: USA: California | collected... | reverse complement strand
TCTTTGGAAGCACTTTTGCAATCAAGAATTTTCCTTTTTCCTTTTCCATTGTGTTTTCATGGCTACCATGCGTAGCTAATTTCTTTTCTTATTGGGATTGAATGTAAAGTCTCACTTTCATATGCACTCTTAATAGTATTTTTATGTTATTCAATTTAATTACTCTCGTTAGCATTTTGTTTAGCTTTCGTATATCTTAGATTTCTTATTTTGATTGGAAAGCATTATTTAAAATTGAAAATAAACGTTAACTCATTACAGGTACACGTTCAGAAATAAAGTGTAACGTAATGACTGTTTATTGCAAATGCTCTTAATGTTGATTAATTTAATCTAGTAACTAGGAATAGAACTAGATATTTTAATCTATTAATTTCAATGTTAGAGGAATAAATTAATTGCTCATATTCACCATCTATTGATATATATATATATATATATATTTGGTTTTCAATTAAATTCCGTTCCATGTGAAAACGATACTCATATTGTTTATTATACTACTCGAGGACTCAGTACACTTGCTGATAATCCGTTAACAATGACTCGGTGGTAAAGGCCGTTTTCCTGATATCACTATCGAACAAGAGAATATGGTTGTAAGAATGCGTCCAAAAAGCTTACTATGTGATGTCTTACTGCTCCGTCCACTAATCAATCGATGCTAAGGAATGAATATGCATTCCTGGGACAAGCCTTGTTAAGGTGCATGTAGTCGGTGCACATCCCCCACTTCTCATTACTCTTCTTTATTAGCATAATATAGCCAAGTAATGTATTGGATTTTTCTTATGAAGCTATCATTTAACAATTTTCTCACCTCGGCTTTAGCTGCTAAGAAGTAAGAATATGATAGCTCAAGCATCAAGGAAATTTGGTAGGAAAAGTGTTGTAACCTTAATATTTTTTTTAAAAAAATTGGACTTTAAACCCACCAATTTTTTCATTTGCACACTTTTTTTAAAAGCCTGGTTCTAAACCCAACATTTTATCCATTTACACATGTTTTTATAAAAGAAAAAAAAAGTGTAGGCTCTAAATCAACAATTTTTCCATTTCCACACCTCATTATAAGAAAAGCTTATACTCTAAACCCAACAACCCCACTTTATAGCACACCCCCATTTTATACCACATCTCTAGATAAAAAACATGAACTCTAAACAATACACCTCTTTTTCAATTTGTTATCTCTTATCGTAAACCTATTCATTATTTTTCAGATACAACATATTTCATAAACCTCAAACTCTTTTATGCATTACAGAATTTCAAAATAAATACAATATTAAGATTTCTGTATGTTGATCCTAATAAGGACTAAAGTATCTCACATTTGAATGAAATCATTTAGTTATTTTTTATTTGAATACATAATAATTTATTTTTTTTATAATGAAACATTTATCATAGAAAAGAAGACAAGAGAGTGAAAAAATAATTACAAACAATAACCATACAAACAGTATTCCGTAAATAGTCTTGATAACTATTGACTAATACTTTTGTATGGACAAAATATTTTTTAATAAAAAATGTCATTTTTGTCATACAATAATAACTTCGTCACAAAGATTTAAAATTTTCAATATCAAACAAGACAATGAATTTAAACGTTAAATGTGATGTATAATGAAGTATATAATAATATTCATCAATGAAATTATATAGCTATATATTCTCTCAATAGTTTGAATATTATTAATTTTATTTTGGTCACACGTTTAAAAAATGGTAAATATAAGTATTGTAAATATATTTTCTACAAATATAGATGAAATGTACAAATATAGAATTTAATCATCTATGCCACTGCATGTATAATCCACTTATTTCAACTACTTTTGATATTATGTTTTTATGATTAAAAATTATATTTTTTTTAACAAAACACAGAACTATATATCCTTTATAATCAAAAGTAATTAAATAACTTTTCTACTTAAAAAGTAATCATTATATAATTTTTATTTTCTTAAAATTATAATATATCAATGTAATAAAAAGAGATACAAAGGAAGGAACAGATTACACAAATATAAAATTTAATTATAATCTCATATTCTACTATTCTCGTGATTTTGCTTATTTATCATAAAATTCATATAAAGAAGTGGTTTATTAAAAAAAAAAGAGATCGAACAACTAACATTAAGATATGCTATTTTTTCTTATATATTCAGTTTTTTGGTATATATTATTTTTTTTATCAAATCAATTATCTCATCTCGTTTTTTTATTGCATTTTTTTTATAAATTTTATATGTAAGTATAATTCGTCTTCATAAGCATATAAGATAACATTTTGTGTAAAAAAATCACCGTGAAAAAAAAAACTAAGAATAGGATTTCTTGTAACAATTAATTCTAAAATCATTAAACTTTTTATAACGAATATCCATAAGCACATTATTAAAATACTGAATAATAATTAAATATTAAAAATAGTGTTTTCAGCTTTTACAATCTCAATTAACATTATAGAAATTTTTATATTATTAAATTATCACTATTAAATTTTTTCAAATATCGTTCTTAATATTAAAAATCTAAAAAAAATAAAATTGATGAAAATATATATTTTGATCAATTTTATTTTTTTTTAGATTTTTAATATTAAGAACGATATTTAATTCTTTTGAAAACTCTGAAATGGGCAAGGTGAAACACATCAAAACGCAAAAACCCTGGACCGTGTTCCTTAAACCCTAACGAACTTTCGCTGAATCACAGTGGCGGCAGTTTCGAAATGGAATCCCTCAGATTGAAAACCAACTACCGCTGCGTCCCCGCCCTGCAGCAATTCTACACCGGTGGCCCCTTCGTCGTCTCATCGGACAACTCCTTCATCGCCTGTGCCTGCGGCGAGTCAATCAAAATCGTCGACTCCGTCACCGCCGCCATCCGCTCCACCCTCGACGCCGACTCCGAGTCCGTCACCGCCTTGGCACTCAGCCCCGACGACCGCCTCCTCTTCTCTTCCAGCCACAGCCGCCAAATAAGAGTCTGGGATTTGTCCACGTTCAAGTGCGTCCGGTCCTGGAAGGTACTCTTGTTCTCTTAATCACTGTTTGTTTTGGGTGATGAATAGTGTGCTGAGTTTGCTAATGTGCGCGTTGGGTTTAGGGTCACGATGGTCCGGTTATGTGCATGACGTGTCATCCTTCTGGAGGGTTGCTCGCTACCGGTGGAGCTGATAGGAAGGTTCTAGTGTGGGACGTGGATGGTGGTTACTGCACTCATTACTTTAAAGGTCACGGTGGAGTGGTTTCTTGTGTTATGTTCCATCCCGATCCCGAGAAACAACTTGTGAGTACTGTGCTCTATGCTTTTTATTTGATTGCGTTCTGCTAGTGAGCATTTTGGGATTCAATGTTTGTAGAAATTATGTCATCGAATTTCTTCCTCAGTAGAGATGCATAAGTTGAGTAGTGAACCAAGTTGTTTTGTTCGATTATGCATATGGAGCAAAAAATTATAAAATATTTTATAACTCATTGATTATAAGTATGATACACAATTTACAAAAAGTAAATGTAACTTTTGTCTATATGATAACCAGTCTTGGTCAACTGTATCAATAAAAGCATCTTTGGTGGAACTCAAAAAAACTACTGTCTGATGTTGGTTGCATCATTCTCCTCTCTTTCGTTGCCGTCATTCAGACAAGCACAAATTTTATGGCTGATTCACCAACAAGCAACTTTGCCAATTCCACAAGTTCAATTCTATCATCAAGTGGACACGCTCCATTAATGTTCCACATTGATGTCTCTTGCTTTTATACAATTATATCCTTAATCTTTTCTATATACAAAGTTGAAGGTTGGAATGCACATAAACCAAATATTCATCCCCTTTTGGACCAATTTTGTTTATCTTCAAAGGATGAATAAAGGAGTCCACTTCCTCTCTCAGCATGAGGAAGAAAGTGGCTACACACTAAGCTTTAAATGTAAACTTTTTGGTGTATCCGAACCATGCCTTGAAAAAAGAAAAAAAAAAAAATCAAAGGAAAAGGATTTGGATACTTTTCAAACACATATCTGAGTTATATCTAAGAAAAAAAATGAAAAAAGGAATTGCTTACTTTTCAGATTCGTATCTGGAAGTACCAAAGAAGTATCAATATCCGAGACGGTAATGTCTTTTGATACTTTTTTACTTTTGGAATGTTTGGGCTTCATAGGATTACACTGTGCCAGTGTACATATTCAAGATAGCAAGATGCCTCGCTTACTACTGTCTGAACCAATTAATATGATTGTACACAATTAGATTGAAATCTTTGATCACTGTGTGACTTATTAATTTAATTGAAGGACTGAGTTTTTTCTCTTGTTTTTTCAATGGAGAAGTATAAGAACACATGTTATGGTGTAAAACAGCTTGATGGATTTGTGAATTGAACAGAGTGATTGTTGATGGTGCTCCTGGCAGGGAGTTGATAGACTTCCATAATGGAGTTGATGCAAATGCAATATGATTGCTTGCCTGTAGTCCTTTTGATGCAAATGTGATTTTGTTTATCCCTACCCTGTTCCTCAATTTTAACTAGTCCCAACTATTGATTTTACGTTTTCACTTCATATATTTAACTGATCATGGTGATATTGGTGCGCTCAGCTTTTTTCTGGAAGTGATGATGGTGGTGATCATGCAACGGTAAGGGTTTGGGATGTTTCAAAAACCAAGAAAAAGAACTGTATTGCTACATTAGATAATCATCGCTCAGCAGTGACTTCTTTGGCAATATCTGAAGACGGCTGGACGCTGCTTAGTTCTGGAAGAGATAAGGTAGTCTCTGCAATTCTCTGTCCAACTTTTTTGTTTTAATTGACTATTTTAAATTAATTCAGTCCACTAAATTGACAAATTGGTGTGCTGGTTATTGGCAGGTTGTAACGTTGTGGGATCTTCATGATTATAGCAACAAGAAGACCGTCATTACAAATGAGGCAGTCGAAGCTGTTTGTGTGATTGGTTCCAGCAGTCCATTTGCTTCATCTCTGCATTCATATCAGCAAGATGCAAAAAAACGTGGTGGTTCCCAAACATTCTATTTCATTACAGTTGGTGAACGTGGCATTGTACGCATATGGAATTCTAAAGGGTAATATATGAAGATTTTTTCAATTATCAGCCTATATATTTCTAATATTATGACATTTTGCACTAGTTGCACCTGGGTTGGTTTGTTTAAGCTTTTAAAAAAGTGATTTTAAGATAGTGTAGTTAAATTTGTGACTTGTGATGGAATCTGTGCTCTACCTCCTTAGTTTTTTCGTTTTTTTCCCCCTATTGACAGGGCAGGTTGCATCTTCGAGCAGAGGACTTCAGATGTTACAGCCAGCATAGATGAGGATGGCTCACGTAGGGGTTTCATTTCTGCTGTTATGTTACCCTCTGATCAAGGATTGCTTTGTGTGACTGCAGATCAGCAGTTTCTATTTTACTCTCTGGAATGCAGTGAGGAATTGTTACAATTAAATCTAACCAAAAGACTTGTTGGATATAATGAAGAAATTGTGGATATGAAGTTTTTGGGGGATGATGAAAAATTCCTAGCTCTTGCTACAAATCTTGAACAGGTATGTGGATGTGCATTTTTTTCTAGAAATTAGTAAACTGTTGTGATTTAAATGGAGTTCAACACTTTCAACCCAGCCAATTTGAACATAAATATACTGAAAAAAAGCAAAATTTTCTCAAATGCAGGTTGTTGTGTTTGTTTAGTATAGTTCACAGTTTTATGATGCTTGTTCTTGTTGCCTTGGTCAATGTAGTTGTAATTTGTGAGAATATAAACGATTTTAGAAGCTTGTTATATATAGAAAATTTAGGGATGAGATTTCATTTCTAGATATTTTTCATTTTGCAATTAATTACATCAACTTTGTAATGAGTACATTCTGAAATCTTTAATTCACAAGGCGAATGAGTGATAGTTGTTTCTAAGATGATTGTCCAATGTTATTTATGCTTTGGTGATCTGTGACATATGAAAAGCTTATTGATTTTTAAATTGTTTTGTCTTTGGGATGAACATCACATGTTTACAGCAGGAAGGATTATAAAGAAATTGTTAGGGTGTTTGGAATGTCCATTTCCAACTTTGCTTTTCTCGTCAAACAATTTTACATATTTTATCTCTGTCTAAATGTTATCTAGTTGTAGTTTCTTAGTGAATCTAAATTAAGTGATCTGCAAATAATGGGAAAAATTAAGAAAAAACAAGGAAGCAAAAAGGAAAAAAGGAAATCTTAGCCAATAGTATGTTGGCAAGACTAGCAAAATCACATAAACAAACTATGCCCTAATTTTTTTGAAACTGATTATCAAATAGAAGAAATGAAACATTAACACTTGATGAGCAGAGGGTCTAGGCAAGGAGATCCCTTAGCTCCTTTTATTTTCAACGTAGTAGAGGAAGGGTTGTAGGCTATGACGGGACAAGCGAAATTAATATATAGAAAAGCTTTTTGTTTGTGAGGGATAAGGTAGAGATTGACCTCTTGTGATATGCAGATGGTACACCTTTTTGGGGAAAACCACCTTTAGTATTGTCAAACTTGAGAGTTTGTGTAAACTTGTGACAAATCTGAAAACTCGACTTGTAAACTTGTAAGAGTTTACTTCATATAAGAAAACATTAAAATATTTATAAATAACATATTAGTCAAACATTTTAATTTCGTAATGATGCAAAATATTAAATGTCAGTAATATAGTAACAAGTCAAGTAGTTCATTACTACTAAATAAGTTCAAACAATGGCAAGAACTTCATGCAGTGCGTAAGTTCTTAATATGATAATTTAAATAACTAAAAAAGGAGAAATATCTTCAAATGTCCATTTCCAAGATCATCATAACCATTTTTAAGTATTTGAGGAGGCACTTGCATTGCCCTTAATTGAATTTGATCCACTCCCGGACATATTTTACAAAATGATAACAGGAAGTATAAAAAATAAATTAAAAGCATGAATCTGAATTTCAATTCAAAGAAGCTCTACAACAACAACCTATTACCACCCACTTTCCAACTTTAGTTTACAAGTTCACATGCTTAAACTAAAAAAGATGAAGCTTCAAATCGTGTAGAGAGAATAGAAGAATGAAACTTCAAATTGTGCTGAGAATAAAAGACAATCGCAAACCACAATACTACACAGAGAAGATTGCAATCTCTTGCTTGAGCAACAGTGAACAAAGAAGGGATGCAACATGGGAGTTGAGGTGGGTGTCATCACTGACAAGGATATGGTTGTTGTCATCGACATAGAGATGGGTGTTGTGATGAGAAGAGTAGCTCTGTTAAAATCAACAAAGAAACAACACATGAATGAGTGCAACTAAGAATCCTAATTGTGGGTATTCTCATCTGTTTCATTCTCATGCAAAAACGACACGAAGGGTCGTCATTTACAGTTAAAAAAGTGGCAGTTGAACTTGCTGGTTATGAACTCGTGAGTTTGGCTGGGTTAATGAGTTTAGCATGGTCCCACCAAACCTTAAAAAATGACTTTACAAACAAGTTAATGCAAAATGGGGTGGTGGGCTTTTGAACTTGCCAACTTGGTTATGAACTAGTAGTTTGGCTGAGTTAATCTAAGTTTAGCACAATTCAAAATGACTCTACAAACGAGTTAACACTAAATGGGGTAGTGGACTCATGAACTCCTACGTTTTTATTAGTTAAAACTCGAGTTTTATAACCATGATGTTGACGTGGGTTGAACTTGTGTCTGGACTTAAAAGTAAATTTATCGGAGTGAATTGGGAGGTATTTGGTTGGAGCGGAGCACCTTGGAGAGGTTTGCTAATTTCTTGAATTTCAAGGTCTTACATTTTCCTTTTATTTATATGGGTATACCTTTGAGTGCTAATCCCCTTAGAGAGGTTGCTTGGAAGCCTGTTCTAGGTAATTTCTCTAAGAAACGAGCATGTTAGAAGCATAGGTCTTTTTTCTTTTTTCGGAAGGTTATGCATAGTCAATTATGTTTTTTGTTATCTTTATGAATCTTTTTCTCATTTATTTTCAAAATTCCAAGTGGGGTGTGGAAGAAAATTAGAAGATGCAAAGAAAGTTATTGTGGTTATCTGAAGAAAATAAAAGAAAAATACATTGGGTTGCTTGGGAAAAATATGTTGACCAAAAACATATGGAGGATTGGGGGTGAGAGATATAAAACTGTTCATTTAGTCGTTGCTAGCGAATGGAGGTGGGAATTATTTGAACACGAAGAGGCATTGTGGGGTATAGTCGGTGCTTGGAAGGGAATAGTAGGGGAAGAGAGATGCATCAAAGCATCATTATGGTGGAGAGGCCTGTGTAAGGTGTGGGGGGCGGGAGGTTTTGGTTAATGGGAGATCCCTTGCATCATGTTATCCCAGACTTTATGCCAATTCAGAACAAGGAAAGAGGGTTGTTCTCAGATGAATTTTCTGATCGTAACTCAATGATGAAGAACATTGCTTTCTATACATGGATGTGGGTGAGAGGGTATATTCCAACTTGCTCATATTCATATTCCTAGCAGCAAGCTCAGGTGGAACTGTGCTTGAAGGATGCCAGTAATAAATGGTGGACATGCGAGAAGGGAACATGGATGCAATTGATTGGGTGGGAGTAGAAATCAACATCCACATCATTTACCTTGGGTAATTATTTTGGTATGTAAAACAGGAAAAAGGAACTTGCAGGAGTGTAGTCAGATGTACTTATAGGTGATGGAGATGTATTTCGTCGGAGTCTGGTTGAAGTTTATTTATATGCCGCTGCATTGCATATAAATACACTATAACCCGATATTCATTGTTTATTTTCTTTTTGGTGATATGTTAGGTACCTCTGGTGGTACCATTATTATTATATAATATCTTTCTTTGTTGGGCCAAAAAAGAAAAATACCTGCTAATGCTTGATGAATATAAAATATTCAGCATTTGGTTCTTTAACTTTCAGTTTCTTACATGTCTTCCATTCTTTATTCTAGCAATGATCTTTAATGCACAAACCTACTGGAGCTTTGCAGGTTCGGATTTATGACACTGCCTCTATGTCATGTTCATATGTCTTATCTGGTCACACTGAAATTGTTCTATGCCTTGACACCTGTGTATCAACTTCTGGGAGAACATTGATTGTAACTGGAAGTAAAGACAACACTGTAAGTTTTCTCCCCTTTGATCTCTCAAGATTGTTGAAAAGGCTTTAAATTTTATTTTATGGGAAGAAGTGCTTGAGGTGCTTCAGTAAGTGTTAACAGGTGCCCTATTAACTTCGTAGTATGCTTGTTGTTATGTATTGGGATTAGTAATTAAAAACAAATGTCTGTTTGTCAAACAGGTTAGGTTGTGGGAGTCAGAAAGTGCGAACTGCATTGGAGTTGGTATTGGTCATATGGGAGCTGTTGGAAGCATTGCCTTTTCCAAAAGAAAACGAGATTTCTTTGTTAGTGGCAGTAGGTGAGTATTGATGCATTTATTCCTATTTTGATTTTCAATAGCAAGAAATTGTCTAGTTTTTATTCTCTGTAAGTTCCTGCATTTTGGATTCCCTTTATCTGGGTTTTTCTTATGTTCAATCTCTTAATTGCAAAATTAGCTACTATTGAATGAAAAGAACATTAAAGTTGTAACAAAGAAAAAAGACCATGCACTGTCAGTGTAAAACAATTCTACACCATCCAATCACAAATTACCATGTATGATAAGTTTGTTGACTTTTTCTCTAACCACCTTATTAGTTATACAAACAGTGATCCGAGGATGTTGATGGTGTAAAACTGTTTTACACTGTCAATGCAATGCATAACCATTAAACTCAACATGAAATATGATATGCCAAGGGTTTTTTGTAACTATTCTTAAGTGATATGTTATAAGGGAGAAAGACAATAATAAGTAACGTTATCTGTTTTGCAATTATCATAATAACATTTTATCAATGAGATTATGAGATATATTGACTTCAAGTAGCTGTAAAGCAACATTTGAACCTTTTGCTGTTTTCCACCTTTCTAATGATAATTTAGTTTTACCAGTTAAAATTTTGTGGTTGACCTTCTGTGTGTTGTTTCCCTTTCTTTTAAAGATAGTAGAAGTCGAAACGCAAACGAACTTCCTATTGTTAATAGTATAATTTCATTCACCTTGTTTTATCATTGAAATCAATATCATAAAATTTGTGCTGACTTTAATCTCCTGTTCCTACCCTTTTTGAGTTCACTGAATCCTTCTGAAAGACAATTTCACTTAGTCTGTTATCTAGATATTTTGCTACCCATGGATCATTTTACCCAGACATTACAATGTGGCCTTCCATTTTATTCTACTATATGAACTGAATATTGAATGCATTGATTCTAATCCTGCTAGCCTTTATACGGTAGTATGTTATTTATTCCCTTTCATTGTTTTTTCAGTGATCATACTCTTAAGGTGTGGAGTATGGATGGCATCTCAGACGATATGACAGTGCCAATTACTTTAAAAGCAAAAGCTGTTGTTGCAGCTCATGATAAAGATATCAATTCTGTAGCAGTTGCTCCAAATGATAGTTTAGTATGTAGTGGTTCTCAGGTTGGTAATTATATCTGACTTGCAGCTTACTTTAGGCCTTTATATCATGTATTCCAATTGTTTGCAGAAAAATTAGTGCCACTTTAGTTGTGCGATTCTTGTTTTATTCTAGTAAAGGATCACCAGCTTCTTTCCTTTACTTTTCTTTTTACATTTTTTGAATATTATAGTGTTTCTACTGTAGTTATCATTGTCATTATCTTCTACTTGTATATCCCATCAGGATCGTACAGCTTGTGTTTGGAGACTTCCAGATCTAGTATCAGTTGTTGTGTTTAAAGGGCATAAAAGGGGAATTTGGTCAGTAGAATTTTCTCCTGTCGATCAGTGTGTTGTAACAGCATCTGGTGACAAGACAATAAGGATATGGAAAATATCTGATGGCTCCTGTATGAGGACATTTGAAGGACACACTTCAAGTGTGTTAAGAGCATTGTTTGTTAGCCGTGGAACACAAATTGTTTCCTGTGGTATGAGACTATCCTTTGCTGATTTTCTTTATGACATTTCAATTGCCTGCCAGTGTGATCAGCTTAATTAATTTTTCAGGTGCTGATGGTTTAGTAAAACTTTGGACTGTAAAAACCAATGAATGTCTTGCTACTTATGATCATCATGAAGATAAGGTGCAAGTTGATCCTTAATATTTCTTTTCATCTAATTTCATATTTTCTGTTTATAAATGTATATACCTGAAAAATATGGTTCAAATTTGTTACATGGATAATATTTTCCGAAGGTGAGTTCTTGAATTATTAATTGGAAGCTGTATATTGATCTGTTTAGCTTTCAGCCAATTGTATGCAGTGTTGAACATTCAAATTATGCTTTCCTTGGTCACCCATTATTCTGAATTTTAGAGAAAATGTGATTTTTTAATTTTTTTTTTTTTTTGAAGTAGGTTATAATTTGGCAATGACAAATTTCCACAATAAGCGAGTATTTGTTTAAGCTTAGAAAAAAGGTCATCCTATGATACACAACTGTTTTGGGCTTTTTTTCTAACTTTGGAAGATACTTTTTAGGTACCAAGTAAAGAACTAAAACAGGTTTTTTTAATAACTAATTATTATAAATTGTTGAAAACAACTTTTCATTGAAAAAAAAAACACTTTTTGGAAAACTGAAAGACAGGTGTTAAATTCACAAAATTCAGGTTTCTTGGACCTTTTCTTTGCTGACAATTTGACATGCAGGTTTGGGCCTTGGCTGTAGGCAAGAAAACAGAAATGCTTGCAACTGGTGGTGGTGATGCTGTTGTCAATTTATGGTTTGATTCCACTGCAGCTGACAAAGAAGAAGCTTTCCGTAAAGAGGTGAGTTCAATCAATTATTCAATATTGATACCCTGATATCCTGAAAGTTAAACCAAAAGTTACGTTTCGTGGTGATTGATGATATAATTATTGTGAAGATCTAATTGTTCCTATTATATATCGCATCAATTTTATGTTGATCTTTTTATGAATTTAATGTAACAATGAAGCAGTCGCAATGTTGGAAATCATCTGAATGGAATTTCTATCAGTAAATGTCATTAACATCCGTTGTTTAATTGTCAGGGATCTGTGCATTTTGCTCATGTTTTTTCTAATGCAACTGTCTTGCAAAACATGCAATATTAGGATTTTATGTTGTTTTTACCTCAATTATATCCTGAATTAGATTATCAAAGCTGTTTTTTTGTACTTTTTATGTGCAAGTTTGAAATCGTAGTTCACTTTTGTAAGAAAGTGGTAACTAAAGGGTGATCAAGGGGTTGGGTGTTTGCTTTTCTGAATATTGCGGTTTAGTTAATGGTTATTAAGTCACAATAACTTAGTTTGTTTTCATAGTTTATTATATAGTTTCATAACTGGCATAAGAAAAACCTGGGCATTAAGTGTGTATGTTTGGTCTAAAGGTTTCTTTTTTTGCAAATATGCTGTTTTTTTCCAAAAGCTATCAAAAAGCTGAAAAAATGGCTTCCTCGAAATAAGCCAAACCAAACAAATGCTAAATCAGTTGCAATGTTAAGCAACTCTTTATTCAGCATTTTTTGTATTCTATATCATAAATTCACTCACAAATAGACAGCCGTCCACTTCGTTTTACTTCATCTTGTAGTAGTTTCAGCCCAAGGATATTTATTTTAATGACATGGGGAAGGGATTCAAGAAAAGTTGTCTGTAAAGATCTTTTTCTTAAGTTCAAATGGTTGATATTGTGATAGATTGTCCAGAGATATTATTATCTTCTCTGTGTTTTATTTTTAGGTTTTTTAATATACTCTTTAATAACAAGTGCCCTGTGTTTTAGAAAGCATTGTAATGTCTAATTTTAATGCAGGAGGAAGGAGTTCTGAAAGGTCAAGAGCTAGAGAATGCTGTCTCAGATGCTGACTATACCAAAGCAATCCAAATTGCATTTGAACTGCGCAGGCCACATAGGCTTTTTGAGTTATTTTCCGAACTTTGCAGGTTAGCAACAATTGGCTTTTTGAGTTATTTTCTAACTTTGCAGGTTAGCAACAATTATTTGGTTGCCTGAATCTTGTTGGCATACACTTGACTGATATTTCTGCAGGAAGAGAGAGGCTGAAGATCATATTGACAGAGCACTTAAGGGCTTGGGTAATGAAGAGCTTTGCATATTATTTAACTATGTTCGAGAATGGAATACAAAACCAAAACTCTGTTACGTTTCACAGTTTGTACTTTTCAGAGTTTTCAGCATCTTTCCTCCAACTGATATTGTTCAGGTGCGTTTTTTTAACCCTTCTACGTTTGAAGTGGCGTTAAGCAACTAGTCATGCATTTCTTTCATATTATGATGGTTAATGACTGAAATGCTTGACCTGATTATTGATATGGTTTTGTACTTCTAATAACCCTTCTTTCTTACATTTACTTGTTTTGGCATATTTTTTTTAATATGTTTTTTCAAGGATTTTAGCCTAAGTGTAATTCTTAGGATGTTTTTCTAGGAAAGAAAAACACCATTTTTAATGAACAAGTTTTATGGGTTATTTCAGATTAAAGGGATTGGTGAATTTCTTGAAGGTCTTATCCCTTATAGTCAGAGGCACTTCGGCAGGATAGACAGACTTGTTAGAAATACTTTTTTGTTAGATTTCATTCTATCAGGGATGTCAGTTATTGAACCAGAAGCTCAACCGACAGAATCAAAGGCTGAGTTACTGTTGCAGTCCGATCTTCACATTCCAGACACGGAAAATGGCATCGAGGAGAGAGATCACACTCCTGAAATTACAGCTTCAAAGAAAAGGAAATCAAACAAATCAAGACATGGTTCACATAAAAAAGTTAAGAATGTAGCTTTCAACAAGGTCGAGTCTATACAACTACAGGCATAGAATTGGTGCTTTAGTCGTCGTCTCATGTATACATAATGTTAATTTTCGATGGAAGAGCAGTTTTGATCATCCAAATTTTGAAATCTTACCGTCATTTGATAATATGTAAGCGTAGCTACTGTAATTGTATCCCTATTGGTTCTCGAGTTGATTAGTTTTCCGTTCTTGCTCTCAACACTATTTGGAATGTTTCTTCTGCTGTCTAACGAAAGAAAGTTACTGTTGTTGAGAGACTGCCGAGGCGCTGTCAACTGTTGCGTGAAAAAAGTAATTTAAAGCAATTGCACCAAATTTGACCCACAATTCCTTGTTCCTCGCCTTAAATTTAAAATATAAGGGAAAAACCAGCATTCAGAAAAGGAGTACTATTGATTTCCTTTATGTTCTGAATGAGTTGTATGTATACCCGATTTATTAGCTGTATGGCGGTCAAGAACTGTCCTAGTCCATATATTTCACGTACTTTTGTGCGTTTGAAACAGTATCTTGTTTCTTGTGCTGGGCAAAGATTGTCATTGTCGTGTTTCATCGCATTGTAATGAATTAGATGGATTAAGCACGAGGGAAGTTCAGATGTATAATCTGTAAACATTGTATGCAGATTACAGGTTTTATCTCTTATGGTAACCAGAACAAAACAGCAAAACAAAAGTTTTTAAATCGTAAATGCGAAAGACGGAAGGCCTTTTTAAGTCTATTTAAAGAGTACAATTACTATTCGATAAACTTAGTAGTTGAAAAGCAGTGATATTCAAATTTAACATTTTCTTTTTCAATGTTAACCCCCACATGAAAGTCTTAATAATTTGAATAGCCATTTAATTAGTTTAATTTTGATGTGCTATTACTCTGGCTAGTCGCTTTCCCCTTCTCAGTGGGGGCATTATAGTCCACCGTGCGGTTTCTGTTAACAATTTATATAATTAAATTATTGATAACACTTGAACTATGTAAGAATTTTGAAGAAAATTTTTAAACTATTCTAAGTAGAGTTGTTAGAACTTTAGAATTCTGATAAATTGTAATTTTTAGCAGTTTTAAGTTACCTTTAACATTAAAGAGTTACTTTTTCTAAGTTCAGGATACAATTAAAAATTTAAAACAGTTTAAGAATCAACTTAAATCTTCCCAAATAACTTTTATCAATATCAAGTACTTGTGTATAAGTTTTTTTTTTTTTTTTTTTTTTTTTTTTTTTTTTTTTTTTTTTTTTTTTTTTTTTTTTTTTTTTTTTTTTTTTTTATAAATAT
>Ga0099825_1006106_pt1 | contig 15196 bp, 6 predicted proteins | sample SiratroredBW_FD_76838 | JGI IMG/M metagenome (GOLD analysis project Ga0099825, IMG submission 76838) | Root nodule microbial communities of legume samples collected from California, USA - Siratro red BW | ecosystem: Host-associated > Plants > Roots > Nodule | place: USA: California | collected... | reverse complement strand
TTTTTTTTTTTTTTTTTTTATATTAATTTTTTTTTTTTTTTTTTTTTTTTTTTTTTTTTTTTTTTTTTTTTTTGTATTTTACACCCCAGTTCAAACAGATAACTTTGTTAATTGCCATGTTAGTGCCTGTTGCTTTTAGAATTTTCTTTTTTAACTATATAAAGGAGTTATTCAATAGAAGATATTTTTGAAAATTGTTCCGAAATTAATAAACATTTTTAAAAGGATCATAATATTTTGACAATTAATAAATTTTTACTTTCTATTTTATCTTTTATTTTTGTTTCTTTTCTTACAAATATAAAGGTTTATTATTATTCTTAAAAATAGATTGTCAAATGGTTAACTTGATTATTTCCCTTTTTAAAACTAACGAAAGAAAGGGAGATGGAATGAAAAAATTAGGAAGACCCACGTGGGAGCTGAAAAAATTAGGAAGCCAAAGGCCCAGGAAGCCTTGTCCCGTGAAGCAGAAAGGGAAAGTGGTGGAAGTTAAATTTTAGGACGACAAATTTTACATTAGAATTAATTAAAATAATAGGATTATGTTTGAGCGTAGGTGACAGTTGACACGTAATAAAGTATATATTATAATAAGTAAGATAGAAAGAAACAAACTGCTTATTGGTGAATGAAGGTAGAAGAAGAGAGACGTAGGTAACAACAATAATAGAGTTGATGCCTAATAAAGCATGCAGTTGTAGTAGGTGCGATGGGATGGAGAGGTTAAGGCAAAGCTAGCGATGGAAACGGGGGTCCAGAGAGTTGTAAGAGAACGGACGAGGAGGAGGAGTGGAGGTGCTGTGGATGTGGGCGCTGGGATCATACTTTTTGCATGGCACGTAATTCAGAGACTTGGGATTGGGGCAGGGCTTCAGGTTGGAGAAGAAGTGGGAGCATTGGTCATGGGGCCTTTGATTCGGAAGCCCAAGGATGCAATTGTTCCTCACGTCCAGCACTTTCGCCTCGATCAGCCTCCTGCATGCAGACCCAACCTGAGTGAAATAGTTGTCCGATAAGGAGAAGTTCCCTCTGTTGCGGAGCCCAGGGAGCTGACACACCGTCTCCGGAACTTCACCGTAGAACTGGTTCTGCTCCAAGTTCAGGTAACGGATGCTCTCCAGGCACCCAAAGGAGCGGGGGATGGGACCCGTCAACCAGTTTTTGCTGACATCAAAGACGGTGGCCTTGTGAAGGAAGCCGATCTGGTAGGGCAAGCAGCCCTGGAATTGGTTGCCCGAGAAGAGGACTTCGGTTAGGTTTTTGGAAGCCCCGACGGAGGCGGGGATTGGACCGGTGAGTTGGTTGTTGGCAAATGTGAGGAACCTAGCCGGAGTGGAGGCAAAGGCATCGGGGAGAGTGCCGGTGAATTGATTGTTGTTGAGGAAAACGACCTCGAGATATTTTAGGTAAAAGAGCTGGGAGGGAATGGAACCGTAGAGAGAGTTGAACCTGAGGTCGAGGAAAACGAGCTGCGAGGACTGGAGGACTTCCTTTGGAAACTCGCCCTCTAGCTTGTTGTTACTGAGGTCCAACTCGAAGAAATACTGGTACTGGGTTATTTGAGGTGGGATGGAACCGCTGAAGTTGTTGGAGTTGACGTGGAAGAAGGTGAGCTCTGGAATCCTGTCCAAGAGGCCAGAGAGGAGCAGAGGTTGGCGGTTTCTCCCAGACAGCCCAGCTCCGTTCAAGTCTATTCCCGCTATTGCTAACTGCTTTTCTGAGTCTGGATATTCTGCACATCGTATCCTCTTGAATCTGCAAGGGTTACTACCCCTCCAGTCACCGATGTATTTGTTTTGGTCCGCAACACGAGTGAATCCCTCCAGAGTTTTGCGATCTCTCTCCAACCGTTTCACCGGTGGCTGACACCTCGGGGGAGGAGGTGGAGGCGGGTGACAAGTTGGGGGAGGGGGAGAGACATAAGGATAACCTCCGCCATTATTGGATATGATTATATCCAGTGCTTCTTTTGCCGAGCCAGTAAGCATGAACGAATGAAGCAATAAAGCAGATAGTAACAAGTACATGGTCGCCATGTTTAATTTCTGTCTTGATGGAGTGGTGTGGTATGTATATATATATGATGAAACGAAAAGCTTGAGCATGCAGCATGATGAGAAGAAAAGCGAAGTGTCACAAGCGGAGTTTCTTGGTCTCTAAAGTATGCAATGACAACCATACAGAGGTAGATTGACGTATATATAGATATTAATTTGGTCGACCCCGTGAATTAAATAAGGGCCGTCTTAGGATATTTCCGATCTCCCAACTCAACACCCTGTCTCTACGTGCATATTAAAGATGGACACCACCTGCATGTGCGCATGATACTCAAATGATTTCCCTCCTAAATTCATAATGTGGTAGATGTTTATTCTTACTTGACTCAGTTGTCGATACATTGTGAAAAAGATAATTTTCCATTCAAAGTCGTAAAATGATTCTAATGCAACTAAGGTAACCAAACGGGGTACTGAAAAACCATTAGAGTAATTATACGTTCACGTTCATCTCATTTTATAATCACTTCTCTCTATTAATATAAACATTCAAAACGATTTCAGTTTTGGCCAAACTAGATAACTCTAATATCATAACCCGCTTTGTATCACTAGATATTTAACTAATATTATCTAATTAATTTTTAAAGTTACTTAGGATTTCTCCAACCTATTTCAAGTATAAACATCTCTTTATTTTTGTTTAAGGTTTTAATAGATTTATTAAATTTTTTCATTAATAATTAGTAGACATTTTTTGATAAATTACATTTTTTTTATAAAAGTCAAACTAACTGTACGAAATTATATGAAGAATCGTTTCATTTTTACATATCCAATATTATTTACTGAAATATATATAATAGTACATTACTAAGAATTATATTAAGAAGTAAGGTATGAGTCTAAGTCATTATACTAAAAATTATATTAGGAATTATATTAAGGAAAAATGAAAAAATTAAATAATATATAAGAAAAAAAAACTTCAAAAATTCATTACAAATACAAGTAAAGATCGTACAAATGGTATTCAAACCGAAGATTCATCAAGTATGTGAACTTAGGTTGAAACTATTCAATTGGGATGGACGAGGTTAAGAAAACAATGGATGATAAAACTAATCTCAAAGACAAATAAATGCATCATGCAATTTCTAATTGAAAGACTGAAAGATACTATATTGATGTTGAATAATAGTCCCATTTGTCGGTTTTGCCACAAGCTGAGAATGGGGTTTCAAGCTCGGGTACCTTTCAGCAAACTCTTTTTTACATCTTACACCGTTGGTCAGTTTAAGAATAAGAAGAATTTGATTTTTAGACAGCAGTTTACTGGCCTACCAATTTTTTTTTAGTACGGCATTAATAAATACAAAGTGAAAACAAAACGGAAAAACTGTTCCTTCTTTCCATTGCCTCCATTCTTTTTCTAAAAGCTAAACTTTAAAGCTATGACAACATTAATTGAAAAAGTTAGCCCAAACTTTAAGATTAAATAAAAGCTGAAAAAGTAGTTTATGATTTAGTTCAGGGAACTTCTTCATAAGTTATTGTAACAGAGAGCAATAAAAAAATTGAAATTAGTAATTTTTTCATACATCAAATTAACTTTGGGATAAGGTAACTTGTAAGAATTGTTTTGTTAATTTTAACTTATGCTTAAATTAATTTTAATTTATAAAAAATTAATAATTTCAATTTTTTCTTCTTTAGAAATGCTTATCAAGAAGTTCTTTCAAATAATCGAAAGTTGGTAACGTAGATTGGTTAGACTAGCTATTAAATTTAAAAATGTTTGATAAAATTATCTACTAAATAACAAACAGATATAAATAAAAAAAAAGATGTTTTTTATATATTTTGAAATATTTGTAATTTTAGTTTCCTTTTTATTAATTTTTATTTGCATGTCAATCGTTCTAATAGTTTTTTACTTTTAATTATTATATTTTTAATATTATTTTATAAATTCTACTGTTTATCTTAAATTATATTTTAAAGGGAAGTAAAAAAAAACCGTACTTTTAAGTGGATACGGACATGATTAAAATATAACATAGTGATTAAAAAATATTATATCAATTATTGAAGCCTAATATTAAGACAATAATAATTTTTTTCAAAAAAACAATATTTGAAAAAAAATAAATAAAAAACAATGTTTGAATATTTAAGTTGCCTGTCCAGATAAACCGTACAGAAGACGAAGACTTAACGAATAATAATAATAATAATATAAAATATGAGAGTGGAAAGGGTTTTTTGCAGGAGGCGTTGAATTTAAACGTTTGAGTTTGCAATTGCAAGTGCATCTTCCTCATGTCGATTTCGGGCATCCAGGGGCAGCCTCTTGAGGTTACGGGTAAGCACATCCCTTCCATGAAAATGAATTAATTAGGGTTTGCGAAGTGAAAGAGTTTTATTGAGAATTAAGAATGGCAGTGGTGTCCTGCTCCAAGCTGAAGGACACAGAATGGATTTCAAGGCAAGATCCCTACGTTTGTGTTGAGTATGGAAGCACCAAGTTCCGCACCAGAACCTGCACCGACGGCGGTAAAAACCCCGTCTTCCAGGAGAAGTTCGTCTTTCCCCTCATCGAAGGCCTTCGGGAGATCAACGTCCTTGTTTGGAACAGCAACACTCTCACCTTCGACGATTTCATCGGAAGCGGAAAGTCTGTACATGTCTGCCTCCCTTCCTGTTATCTCTCCTTCTCTCTTCTCTCTCTCCTCATCCCTCTCTCTTCTTTCTTCAGGATTCAGCTCCACAAGGTTCTCTCTCAAGGCTTCGACGACTCTGCTTGGCCCCTTCAGACCAAATCTGGCAGATACTCTGGTGAAGTCAAAGTCATAATGCACTGTGCAATTGCTGCAAATCAAAGGGTATGTCACTACGTTTTCATTACTTTCTTAGAATTAGGTCAATAATTAGAGTGATAAGCATTGATGGTATTGGATTATTGCAGCAGAAATCAGGCTCAAGCCATGCTCCTTCTGCACCTCCCTATGTGCCAACACCAACTCCTCCTTTCCCTTCTTATTCTAATCCTTCTGCTACTTCCTACCCACCTCATCCCTCTTCAAATCCTTACCATACAACTGCATCATACCCACCGGTGCCATCCACAGCCTCATACCCACCGCCTCCCTCAGCTTACCCACCATATCCCTCACATTCATCTCCCTATCCACAGCCCTCATACCCTGCATCATCTCCCTATCCACCCTCCTCCTATCCTCCTCCCCACTCCTATCCCCCTGCTTCTGCTTTTCCACCATCTTCCTATCCACCGCCTGCAGGTTATCCTCCTGGTAACTAACTATTTTTCTTCTCCTAATTCATCTCCACTGCTCTGTTTTTTTTGCAACCATCTTTTCTTTTCCATGTATTCTTGTCATGTTTTTTCTGCAACCTCCTAACTACGAACTGGATCTTTACTCAGGAATATACCCTCCACCGCCATACTGACCGGGGTCTTCTACCCTACATTCGCAACCAATGAAGCGACATAACGGCTTGTACATCACTGTATAAACCTGTCCCAGCTTTACTTTTTATCAGAAACCCTGCTTTTGTTTTGTTTCTTATATTTTTCCTAAAGTAGTTTTTATTCAATACATTTATGTAGTCACAAGTTTATCATATCTAAAACTCTAGCCAAGGTTTGTCAATTCTGATGCTCCATATCCAATGCTGTTGCATGTAAGTTTCTCTTCAATTACTACCGATAAAAGGGATCATGCCAAAGAGTATGCAAGGGCTATGATAGACGGATTTGGGGAACAAAACTTTGATGCAACAGTACACCAAACAAACTCTTTGTTTTTCATTTACTTTACTGCCTATTGCTGGTCAATGCACTTTGAAATATTGTGCGGAAAGGGACGTCGGAGTTCTTTTCCATGCTTGTTCTAATAACAGCCTGTAACTCTGTTTTGAGTTGTCTGTGTAGCGCGTAAAGTGCTTGCACATTCAGATTCAGTTGGATATGTTCACTGAACAATTTTTTTTTTTCAGTTTTATTCTGTGCTACGTCTATGTCTCCGTAAGGATGAAACTTGAATTCTCAGATTTTAAGATTTAGGGTCGAAGAGCATCAATCCGATTATTCTGTTAATTTATTGATCCTAAAAAACCCAAAATAAACTCGTACAAATACATGGGTAAAGAGTAAAGTCGATACATGAAGTTTCTGTACATTTCGTTTTTAGTAAAATATAGGAAAAGGAATTATTTTAAATATGAATTCTTTAATTCTATTAATTTTGAATTAATTCTACTAGCGATTTATATAATTGGTCATTTGTTTGATATTTAGTTTGTTGGGTGGATGAGTATGATGTTATGGCAGGGTCGAACCGCAATTCAAGGCTTAGGAAGAGGATAATAAGTTGAGGAGGAAGGCGAGAAGGAAGTATGATGAAATTATTAAAATTCTTTACCTTAGTATAACATTACAAAGAAACTATTTAGGAAAAAAAAAATAAGATAGCGTGGAAGATGTGTACTCTTTGCTTAAACAATAATAGATAACTTTTTTTTGGCCAGCATTTCCATCATTTCTCCGCCCACTCCCACAATTTTTCAGAATGACCATTTTACTTTTTTAAAACGATTTTCAGATTACCCGGTTTACAAAATTTTCAAAATGTTTTCCAAAATTTTCATCAAACATGAAATATATTTATGAACAAGTTTTCTATAACATAATTTTTGAAACAAGTTTTGAGAATGTATATAATATTTTTTAGAATATACTTTTAGAATATTTTCAAAACAAGTTTTGAGGATGCAGTTAAATAATATTGGAGGTGCGGAAGCCTCTGTGACAAGTATGTGCCCATTAATTACATGATGGCTAATGTAGTATTGGATATGATGAGTATGTTGGACTGCTGAGAGGGTAGGGGACAAGTTAATGTGTTTAAGAACATACAACTCGTCTTTCTCGCGTATTATTATAGAGATAAATCTTAAATATAGGACGGAGATCAACTTCATTAATTTTGTGAAGTTCTTTGGGTAGTTTTGTAGCATGATTACAGAAAAAATAATATTATTTATATGCCAATGGAAATATCAATACTTAAGGGTGAAGATTACAAATATTTATATAAATTGTGATCATCACTGAAATAATTATGTATGATTAAGAAATAAACGGTGTCAGTTGTCCTACTACAGTTCATAGGTGATTGGATCTGCCTTACAAATCAGGTCTTCTAATATTCGAGTCGCAAAAATGTAAAGTTCATTATACATTTTGATTTGGATTCGTTTGCTGGTTTAAAATCGAATTAGTTTTAAAGTTCACTAAATTATCACTGTAATTATTATATAGAAGATATATAGTTATTCACTTCATAAATGTTAGTTATGTAATTATATATCAACGATTAAAATGAAAAATTCGTGATTATATAAACATATTTTTAATATTGATCATTCAACTATAATTTAAAATTACAATTTTTTAAAAGCTTTTAAAAATAAATATGAAGTAGAGAGAAGCTTGCACTCAACATCTCTCTCTTTATAAAGTAAATCGTAACATTGTATCAATGGGAAAGACACATATACAGCGATTATTTCCCCCTTTTTCTCCTCATGAAATATACAATAGATTACGATATTCCTCACGGCCATGAATAGGCAAAAGCACCCACCTGCCACTTCTACCAAATGCCCAGTTGTCATTCTAAACTAATATGATCCAATCAATGAATACCCAGTCACAGAGGAATGTTGACCTCTCAAACCAGCCATCAAGCTATGCATTAAGCTCTAATTCGCGTCAAAACTGGCATATTTCAGACAGCATAAAACCCCATTTCATTGCTGACATTTGAATAATATTCATTATAGTTGAGATAATCCCAAAAACGAGAAAGCCCGAACTTCCCATGTTTAGGTCCCTTAACATAACGTATGTGCAGTTCTTTTAGACTTCTATCAAACTTCTGCTTTATAGAAAGCACCTGCAAATAAATTCAAACTGCAGGTCAGCACATTTTACTAAGACCAATTATTCCAGAACATGCCTAACATATCCAAGATAAGATCATCTTATCTAATGTGCGGATGTTCTTGTGAAACCTTTTGGTGAAGTTTAAGATAAAAATGAAGAAAGTTCAACAGCGAAATATTCTTTAACCTTGTCTCTTCTAAAGATTTTAATTATCTTTCCAAATTAGTTCCTAATCAAATTAAAGAAAGACATGATAAAAGTTCAAAATTATCTTTCATCAAACAAACTCAAGTGCGTTGAGAGAATTCATTAATCAAGGAGATAAATGAACTTAACTATTTACTAATTCCTTGAGATGCAACTTTAGATCCACTGGCTACAGAGGCTAGGTGAGAGATTTTGAAGAAATGAGTGAGAATGAGAAACTCTTATCAGAAATGTGATCAAAGACACCTGAGTCAAGTATCTATAACATGACCCTTCCTAGGTTGAGAAATACATGTTGAAACACTTGTCACCGAAGAAAATCGGGTTTTTGGATTTTTCAGATTTAAGCCTCAAATATTCTTGTTACTCAAAAACTTGGAATTTAAATTTTCAGATTTTGATATATAGGCTGCCTTATCAAGAAACCATGCAAGGAGTGACAACTTTCTAGGATATGACCCATTCTCTTGTAGTATTAGGACATCCACTTTTTAGCACCACGTCCTCCTGAGTTGGTACAACTTTCTCATCTTTCATGAGTTGCTACCGTTGCTGAAGTTTTAATAACTTCAGCTGAATTGTCATCCTTCATTAAGAAGTCTAGTGACTAAGGTGTTCATTGAAGAATTTGATTATTAAATCAAAATCTGAGTGTAAACTACTCAGAATCATGACCATATGTAACTTAGTAAGTTTTTTGTTGATGCTCCAATGAGTTAACTAAAAGAAATCTTTAGTTCTTCTACTGATGTTCGAGCTTTTGCTACAAGTGAGACTATATCGTGATTGGCCTATTTTAAAGAGGATACTCTTTGGGTTGTATGAAAGAGATGTTGAATGTCATTAACAAAAATATCTTGGGCCTTCTTCCAAAAACATGTCTTGAATGATGCTTAGTATCAATAAGACCTTAGACTCAACTTATTGCCACAGAACAACACATAGCTGGAAGTCAAGCCTTTGCTACTAAGATTTATTTTCAGTAGGAATAGCACTAGCTTCCTTCGCCAAATGATCATGGTATCCTTAATCAAGGAACCAAAACTCCACTAAGGCATACCAAAATAACTTTTGCAGTTGTAACGGTATGAAAACAAGAAAAAGGGAAAACAACACTTGTGGAGGTCAATTCTAGGGCACGAAACATGCTATTTTAGGGAGAAAAAATGTCTAACAACTTCAAGTCGATCAAAACAGAGAACCAAGAGGAGAAATGAGCCCAAAAGAAGCCAACAAAGCTATAGAGCGAGAGAAGATCGACGCTTGAGGGTGCATGCCTTAGTATTTGGTCACATGACTTCTTAGGTTGGGATGAGCTCCTCGAAACGCACATGCGGGAGAAAAAAGAAGCAAACGGTGGTGGAAAACAATGTCATATAGAAGAAAGCAAGATCTTACCCACTTTGCTACAAACTTGAATTGAAAGGATGGTGGAAATCAGTGAGTATTGCCTTAGCTAATGCATTCTATAATGTTGCAAATCCTAAATTAACTAGAGATATAATCAAATTATAAGCTGGTTTTGTGAGGTTGAATTATGCTTAAAATTGACTTTTAAAATATCTAATCTCACACTTGAGATGTATGACCTTCAATGTGTGAGTATATGTTGGAGATCCTACATTGACTAGAGATATGACCAATATATAATTAAGTAATCTCACCTTTTAAGCTGATTTTATAAAATTGAGTTAGATTTAAAATAAACCTTTTTTAAATTTATATATATATATATATATGAAAAAGGTGAGAACAAGTACAATCAAAGGAAAAGGCTACTACCTATGACCCTTAACACTTAAACTAGACACAGCTGTACAACAAAAAATAAACAACTATTTTAACGAAGTAAACAACCTACACAAAGTATTTTCGTTCAATTTTGTTTTCAAAAGCATAAATGTACCACATAAGTGATGCAGTGATTCTAGAAAGTTGCCTGGCTTACCTGGGATATATTGATTCTAGAAAGTTTGCCTAACAAATCTTCTGGATCACTTCCAGAATCCCAAACACCAACTGTAATACAAGACCGGAAATCGAGAGCACATTGCAGAATGCTCTCAATAATGCTGCCAACTCCCTTAGTTTCATCAGAGAGGAAACATCTGAAACATATATTCACAAAAACATAAAATAAAACATCAACTGTCAGAATCAGATGTGTTTTACTGTCTAAACATAAGGGTTACAAGTATCAGCAACTTAATAAAAGTTTGAAACATTACACTAAGAGTTATGCTAGTCGTTAGCAAGCATGTAAATAATCAGCCTGCATTAAGTGGTGATTAAGTTTACATCAAACCATAAATATACCCAATCATCACATAATACATGCTGATCTCCAGCATTGAGCAAATTTCTGGACATATATCATTCTTTTAACACTAAACCCAACAAAAATTAATGTGAAAGTAACCTTTTGCATATGGATGGAAATCCAACACATGCATCTCATGTGCCCATCTTTTCCCCCTAATCTTGGCCTTAAAAAGAAGAGCACATACACCACTTCCTAAAGCAACTGCCAAGGTGCCCAGTGCAAATAATATTGGAACCAGTGTGATAAATTGTTGCCTGTTTTTTTTTAGCAGAATTGCTGGAAAATAACTCTATTGCAAGCGGTAACAAGCTCGAATTGTCAATATTTTAGACACCATTTTATGTGTCTTGAATTGGAAGATAGGTGAAGAGAAATGGATTAGTATTGAAGATGGGGGCAAATGTGTCAAGACTAAAATAGGCAATGCTTCCAACATTCTTTCCAACCTCTATTATTGAATGAATTTCATGCAAGTTTCATGAAAAAAAAAAAAAAAACATTTTTGGTGGAACCTGCATGAAGCTCACCCAATGATAAAGAATGCATTAAATGATAAAGAATGCATTGCTAACATTTTTCGCTTTCAATGACAATAGACACCTTACTATGATTTACGAATTCATTATGAATTTGATCACTCCTCAAATATTAAAGCCATGGTGAAAGTTGGCTTCAGCCCTAAGATGCTATAATAAATTCACACCTACTGGTATTAGAAAGCAATTCATCACAGTTCAAATATTTTCAAGAAATGAGAAAGCAGCACAACTCCCCTGTATTTGGATGCATTAGTAGGTGAAATTATTTTAATACTCCCATAAAAACTCTTGATTCAGTTATGGAGGCAGTAACAGGTAAACTCAACCATCATGCCAATATTATTGTCTACTAATAAGGCATTAGGAAGGCGCACATTGCAAATACATATTCAATCTAATAGACAAAGCTTCTTGTGTATAGAGAAAAGCAAACATTAACAATGAGACATGAAAGCTTAGGGATAAGTATATAGGAAAGCAGTTCCACTTTATATAAAAATACGTAGAAGTTATTATCCATCTGCTTTAACACACAACAAGACGGATAGGCCTATAATGATACTTGAAAGTTAAGGGGAAAATCAGTGGGTTCAAAGTACTCCACTGATGCACATATTTTATATATATTTGAGACTGAAAAAGCCTAGACCTCTCTAGAGACAATAATAAGCAGCTTTATAAAATCTGTGTCAATAGATAATAAACAACTATCTTAACAATGAACAAGCATTTGACCACACATCAAGATCCACTATCCAGCAGACATTGCATGTGGTACCAAGATGTGCATCAGTGACTCTGATAATATTAACTTGGTAGAAATCTAACATAGAAGAAAACTTGACAGAATTACTAATTGAAAATTTACCTTATTTATTCACTATTTGCACAAAATAAATGCACCTAAATTAACCTTTTTTAATAACTGTCCCCATAGATTGTAATCATCAAGTAAATGTAAACTTACATGCATAATGAATCAGCAAGATATTCCATGTGCACTGATTCAAGATCCATCATATCTTTCACCTGCATAATAAATGGCAGGAATATCCAAAAGGTTATAATGAAATTGAATTCTAGGTCATGTAGACAAGATCTAGCCATCAAAGTTATCATAAACTGAAAACTATGAAATGGACAATTGAGTGAGGTAGAAGGAAAGTATGGTAAATCAAAATCAACAGAGGTGATCTTTCTATAATCCTTAATATTGTTAGATCGAGTGCTTACCACTAAGTCAAAAGCTATAACTAATAGTCAATGTAACTCTTTCTACTTAAGAGCAAATAGTCCAAATGCAACAATTCAATTGTGACTTGATCCAATTGACCTTTGCTACAGGACAATTGATATATCGTGTAACAATCTCCCCCATGGCAATTGTGTCACTAGGAATTGAAACCTTCGATTGTGACTCAACCCACCTAATCTACATCACGAAATGATTGTGCAAGTTACAACAATCTCCCCTTGAATAATTGCTCAATTGGAAATCGAACTCGTGACCTTGACTCTCATACCAATTGTTGGATTAAACACTTATCACTAGACCAAAAACTATAATTGATAGTCAGAGTGTAACACTTTCTATTTAAGAGTGTAGCAGTCCAAAGTGTCACGATTCGATTGTGACTTTATTCACTTGATCTCCATCACAAGACAATTGATGCACCATGCAACAAATATGTGGTGTAACTTTTTTGTATTTCTATTACATTTAAAAACTATAATGGAGATGCAGCTAAGATGACTCCAAAATTTGTTTATAAGTTCCTACAAGAGAATCTTAAAAGCATCTCACATAAACAAAATATTTCCAAATTTGCTTGCATGCCATGCTATGCATTAACATTAAGCCTGTCACAATGGAGAGAAGATATATGAAGGATATTGTTGGTTGAACAAAAATCTACACAACAAAGGAGACAAGTCTCTCCTACAAGGTGCCCCTTTAAAAAGAATTTATCCTTTCACACACAAACTATTATATTCACAAAATGACTCCCTCTAATCTGATTTCCCCTATTTAGAACCAACCCCTTCTAACTACTGTAATAACAAGCAGCTGCCCTTATTCAGCTCTATTAAGTCATTAACCCATGCTGCATCTGCTGGACATCCTTGATCAGTAGAACCCTATTGAAATCGGAGGTACAGACATACAGCAATGACAAAAATCAAGTCACCAAACTCAAAGCATGAGTTCTACCCTTTGATCGTTATTAGATATCTGATATTAGCAATATACACAAGAATTACATCACAAAGGTCAAAGGACTTAGAAATAATGAAAAATTGTACGATTTTGATTTATGAGCTTTACAATAAAAGATATTAACAATCTCACAACTCATAAAGAAAGAATGATGAATGGATTAAATTAAATAGGAAAAATTGAAATTTGAGAAAAAGACTGAAACCCCCCCTAAATTTACCTAAAAAAGTTTTTTTTAAAAAAAAAAAAAACAAGACCTATCTAATACATAGGGCACACCTAGCTATAATTCAAGTTGTGCCTAATTGTATTAGTCATACTCAATGCATGCAATTTATTTAATTTTTTTTTTCTAAAATTAACTTTGATAAGTACCCAAGTCCAAGTATACTCAATTTGTACCAGTACCCCTAAGAAGTAATTTTCTACAAAACACATTGCATAAGCAGTTACAAAACAAATTGTTCGTTTAATTGAGTAAAAAGATGCTTAGAGAATGATAACTAAATAAAATAGCTATACAAATTAGAAGAATTTGTCTCAAACCTTATGCTCAAGGGAATGAAGAAACCTGCACCATGATACATGAGATAACTGTGACTCTACATACTGCTGCAAAGTAGATACAAAATGGTTTATCTGGTGCCTGCCATTGAAAGTCGAACAACGATGCTTAGAATTACAAATATCAATACAAAAGTTCATCTTCAATATTTAAAAGTGCTCATTAAGTATCCCTTTATAATAAGTGGGAAAAAAAATGGATAAGTGTTATATCTCTTAGACCCTACCCAGACCATACCATCTCAACCTCCAACATGCTTCCGTCCATGAAAATAGATACAGAATCTAGTTGAAAACTAAAGAATTAGTTTATTGATATCGATCACACCAAATTACATTCTCAACATCTCATTTGTAATAACCAAAACCTTTAAAAGAGGAAATAAATATATGCTGAAATAAATAGATTTTAAAGATATTTTTTCCTAATTACTATAAGATATTGAGAATACATTTTATCCCAATAAGTTGTTGTTTACAATACTCCCCCTCAAGTTGGTAAATGAATATCAATCATTCTCAACTTGCCTACAAGATCCTGGAATCTGCCTTGAGGAAGTCTTTAAGTGAAAACATCTGTTTTCTAAATTGCTTTAGGAACATGAGTTGTAACCACTAGGCCTCTGTCAAGATTATCTTCGATGAAAATTTCAATATGATTAGTCTTATCATTGGGTTATGGACAATGTTCATGGCTGACTTATTAGCATAGTACAATTTCATATGGATGTCAACCTTAATTTTAAGGTCATCAGGTATGATCTTTATGTAGAGTCCTTCACACACACATTGAGCAAGGGCTTGAACTTCAACTTCTACATTAGAACAAGATACTCTATCCTGTTTTCTTTCTCCAAGAAACATACAGTACCCAAATGTAGATTTTCTATCAATAACCTATACATAACTTGCGTCAATATATATCTTCAGGGTCAACGTGTAACATCATCCTAGGCTTGACTTCAAGTACTAAATAATTTTGTCAACTGCTTGCATGTGTCTTTTTCTTAGATCATGTATAAATTGACTAACCACACTAACTACACAAGCAATATCTCTGATCTTGTGTGTGATAAAGAAATAAGTTTTCATACCAATATCTGATAGTGGGTTTTTTTTTTTTTTTTACAGGAGAGCTCTCTTCACTTACAACTCTATGATTCTAGTTCTACCTCTAAGTTTACCTATTTGTTTTTATGTAGATCTAGTACATATTCTCTTTAGGTTTTTTTTTTTTTTTTTTTAGAAAAAAATCCTTTTTTGGAGTTTTCTTTTTTTACATGGGAAAAAACAAAAAAAAAATAAAAATTTAATTTTTATTGTTTTATTTTTTAAAAAAAAAAAGCCGGTTAAATGGCCAATTTTTGTTTT
>Ga0099825_1006103_pt1 | contig 15200 bp, 11 predicted proteins | sample SiratroredBW_FD_76838 | JGI IMG/M metagenome (GOLD analysis project Ga0099825, IMG submission 76838) | Root nodule microbial communities of legume samples collected from California, USA - Siratro red BW | ecosystem: Host-associated > Plants > Roots > Nodule | place: USA: California | collected... | reverse complement strand
TTTTCTATATATATATCTTATTTATTTTTTTTTTTATATTTTTACTCTCAATTAACACATATAATATTTATATATATATATATATATATATATATATATATATATATATATATATAATTTTCATTCTTACAAGGGGTTATATCATGAAACACAAGAGAAAAAATAATAACAGGTATTGTTGGTGGAATTTTTGTCCAGTCACTAAGGCCTCCAACTCCTGACCATCCCCCAAACACAACAGCTAGTACCTCAATAGCCAATAATAAACCTGCAAACAATGAACCTAAACATTATCAATTTAGTTTTAGATTGAAATACACCTACATTAGAAGAGATAGGTTAAACATAGTACTAATAGGTATCATGTATTCTCAATTTGATTCTTATAGTAAGAACTATCAAATCAAATTAGTCCTTGTATATGCAAACATTACTGATTATGCATTTACCACAATGAAACAATATTTTGCAAACTCTGGTCAAATTTGCACAATGCTAATTACAAGTTAGAAACATGCATAGGTAAGAATATTTAGGTACCAATCAAGGAAGTAGTGAGATACTGGTTCACTCGACCAGTGGCGTTGGTTCCCAAAATTGAGACAAGCATTGTGAAGAGAGCAGTGAATAGAGAGCCTGAAACTGGTGCTGGGAGATTGATGAGTTGGAAAAGGATCTCCCCAGACTTGGAACTATATGCAACCATGGAACTATATCCCAAGAAAACATAGGCAATAGTAGCTATTGTTCCACCCCAGTCACCAAGTGTCTCTTGGGCCATTGTTCTGATAGAAATCACATCCAACTCATTTTCTTCCTCTTTCCTCCCTTTCTTGCTCATCAAAGCCACATTTATTTCAACCAGCAAAAATGCTTCAATGAGGAGAAAAATCCAACACACTATTACTGATATAGAACTTGGAATAATTCCCTGCAATTGTACATAAATGTTTTGGACATGTCAACATGAAAAGTTTACTTTTTTTTTTCTTAAGAGATGTTTTTCCCCTCAAAATATCCTGAAATTCAGTTTTAGTCTGTATTAAAATTTAATATACTTTAGTCCAAACATAGTTTTAGTCCCTTATTATAAATTACAAACAAATGTTTCCATGCAAAGACTAAAAATGAATTAATTTTTTATAGGAACTGAAAATCAAATTTTGAGATATTTTGAAGGACAAAACATTGTTTTTGCAGGTCATTGAGAAAAGGGAGTACAGCAGGGAAGGCTTTCTCTGGAAGTGCAAGAATTCCAGTACCAATACTAGTACCAATGATAAGAGCAACTGCACCAACAACGGTACCCTCTTTCTTCTTAGCTACTTTGCTAGGTTCTTTGCTCAATTCATTGGAGATTTTTTGTGCCTTTCTAGCATAGTGCTTCCTTCTAATCACTGGCTTTTGTTGTTGCCAATGGTTGTGATAGCTTCTGCTGGGAGAAGTTGGAACTCAACATATAAGATGCTGACACAAAAGAGCAAATACACTTCTATAAGATAATATAGAAAATGAATCATGGAAAATCATGTCATACTTGGTAATTTTAAAGACAAATTTTGTTCTTGTTGTTGTGTTCCCAAGTAGATTTGGTGTCCTTGATGGATTTGGTTTTGCATTTCTGTGGATTTTGAGATGCAAATGTGAAGAGGGAAATGAAGTAATGCAGCTAGATTCCATGAGGAAAGGTACGAATGGCTCAGGTGAACCAATTGTATGGTGTCCAAATATCTTGTTAAATGGTCCCTACCATAGATTCCAAAGAGTCAAGTGTTCCTTTTACCTTTATATATTTATATAAATTTATACATATAATATATATATATATATATATATTATATATATATATATATGACAGGTTTTTTCATGAAACTGCAATAAAATGTTTTTCAAATATACCATAATATGCAGATTTTTAAAATATTATAGAAATTGATAAATTGTACTTTGGAACACGACTTTTACATTGAATAAGATATTGTGTTTTAATTACATGACTTTTAATTTTTGTTATTTTACTTTTAATAAAGTTGGATTTTGGTTTTTAAACCTTTTTATTTTAACTTTTTTAGAAGTCATGCAAGAAATGTATGATTTTTATACAAATAAAAAAGTGCATAATAACTATATACAAGTAACATAATATCAGTACGATTTTTTAAAAATAAAATAAAAAATTAAAAAATAAATATGTGCATTTGATATATGGCTTTACTAAAAGTAAAAAACTCAAAGTCGTGTGACCAAAACATAATTTCTATTTTAAAGTAGAAATTGTGTTTTGAAAATATAATTTTTTAATTAAAAATTGTGTTTAAAAAATGATTTATTTATTTTTATATTTTTTAAATCTATTTATTTTAATAGTTTATCCTAATTTTGTAGAATAACAGAATTAACATTAATGATCAATAAAAATATGTCTTTTGTTTTTGTTTTCGTTTCTTGTAAGTTATTTTTCGAATTCTTTTGTATTTTTTAATTTCAGTTCTTATTACTTTATTTTAATTGTTTTCTATGAACTTAATTTTGTTTTGTTGTTCTTATAATACGTGAATAATTTACTTTTAGTCCTTATCAATTTTTTTTAAGAAAGACTAATTCAAATAAATAAATAAAATATGAAAATGACTACCTCAAAATAGATAAAATGTTATAAATATTTAAACGAAAAATGGATTAATTACAAGGATTAAAATAAAATAAGAAATATCAAAATTTGAAAATGAAATAAAAAGATGACTTTGGAAAAAATGACAATGACCAAAAGAAATATGTATTGGATAAACGTAAAGGAAATTGTGAGAAAAAAAATAACATCGAAACTTATTTTATTTTTAAAATTTATGATGAAATATCAAATATTTTAATTCCCTCTATCTAATCTCAAGTAATTCATTACTTTTCTTAAACATTTTTCACTGGTTTTTGGAACCAAGCTCCACACATCATTTATTGTAAATTGATTAAGCTCATCTTGCATAGCACTAATCCAATTGCTATCACTCAATGACTCTTGGATTGACTTAGACTCAACCTGTGATACAAAAGCCATGTTTTCACACAATAAATTCAGAGAATTCCTGGTTGAGACACCCTGTGAATTTCTCCAATAACATTGTCCAAGGATAGATCTTTTGGAACTCTCCACTATAGAGGCAAATCGATTTGATGCTTGATTAAATCAATTTCTTTTTCTATAGTATCAGCTTTGTTGTTCTATCTTTAATCTGCTCAGCTGTAGATTTCTTTAATCCTTGCAATCTTTTAGCTTCCTCATCATCTGCACTGTTTTGAGACTTATCCTACACCTTTTGGTTAGTTTCATCAAAAGTAATATGCACAGTTTCCTCAATTGGTTCTCTTGTTGTATGTTTTATATGCATGACTATGTGATGTGTAACCTAAGAAGATGCCTTCATCTGCCTTTGAATTAAATTTTCCTAGATTATCTTTGCCATTATTCAAAATAAATCACTTGCAGCCAAAAACTCTAAAGTGAGAAATATTTGGTTTTCTTCCTTTGAAAAACTTATATGGTGTTTTCTTTAAAATAGGCCTTATCAAAACTCTATTCAACACATAGCATGCAATGTTTACTGCATCTGCCTAAAAATATTTTGAAAGGTTTGTTTCATTTAATAAGGTTCTAGCAATCTCTTCCAAGACCATGTTTTTCCTCTCCACAACCCCATTTTGATGTGGAGTTCTTGGAGCTGAAAAACTGTGCTAAATTCCATACTTTTCACAAAAATTTTCAAAGCTTTCATTTTGAGATTCTCTACCATGATCTCTTTTTACAACAGCAATAGTGTAGTTTTTCTCATTTTGAACAATCTTTTCAAGTTTCTTAAAGGCACTAAAGGCTTCATCCTTAGTTACCAAAAACAAAGTCTATGTATATTTAGAAAAATCATCCACAATTACAAGACCATAATAGTATTTAAGGTTATGACAAACAATTTACAATGAACATCCAGAAGGAAACAAAAACAAATTAAAATATAGTTGAAAAAAAACTGAAAACTAACCACGTATAGTATAGTACACACTAAGTATGGGTTGGATTGAAAAAGAAAAGTAATTCTCCACATTCTAAATACAAAATTAACTTACAAGTGTCTTCAATACAAGATATATACAATATATAATATATTTAATTATCTTATTTTTTATTTGGACAACATAATAATAAAAAATATGGATACTAGTAAACATAAAATGTTTACCATAGATACCCAAAATGGCATACTAACGATTTATGATTGTGTAACAATATAAAATTTAAAATAAAATATCCCGTAGCAAACTTAACTAATGTTATTAGTATTTTAAACACTTTTACGGGTATATAAGATTAGTTTTATTTCGTGTTTTGAAGTTAATAGAAAAAAAGATAACATCTTTAATAAATGAAATGAAATGTGATCAAGAATGTTTATAAAATGTACGTAATTTCCTGATGATTTGTCATTATGTAACAGTATAAAAATCGAAACAAAATATCCCTAGCAAACTTAACTAATGTTAGTATTTTTAAACATGTTTACGGGAATAAGATATTTTTATTTTCTTTTTAAAAATTAATAGTATAAGATAACATGATTACTCAACAAAATGAAATGTCTTGAAAATGTATGTGTACTATACGGCCGACCGGTCACTATGGACCGACCGAAATATGTTCTCGGTCGGGACCTACCATCGAGTTAATAGTTCTAAATAACCATTTTGTGATGAGCTGTGCACAAGCACGTGGGAGTGTGTCAGAAACAGGAATATTGTAGGTAAGCACAAATCGTAATTGAATATCTTGTAATTAATTTTTGTTACGAAATCATATAGCAGAAGTGAATGGGCCCAGACTCATTACGCCAACTACTACGCCTAAAAATACAGGCTCAGTCATCTCAAGTCAGGTACTTCTAAACTCTGATCTATATCCCTGCACACTCTAACCCTAAATTGACTTGGGCGTCGGAGTGCCTGCAGAACCCTCCTCCCGGAACGGTGGAATTCAGAGCATTCGGTGCACTAAGGAGCAGTTTTTGGGAGCAGCCAAGGAATCAGCACGAGAAGATATTGTTGTTGCTAGAGCCAACCGGTCCTGTGCGATAACATTTTGGCACCCATCGTGGGGCCGAGATTGACCTAGCAACGATGGTGACAATGAGGAACAATCACGACGGTCAGCCAGCCAATCAGGAAGGAAACTCTTCAGAGCTAGAAATGATGCACAAACTACAAGAAGAGGATAGGCTGCAGAGGGAGGAAGAACGACTGCGCCAGGCGGGCGCCCATGACGCCCTCCGAGAGGAGAATGAAAGGCTACGACAGAGGCTCGAGAGAATCGAAAAGGCGCAACATAGTAGAAACATTCATGCGGAAGGGGATATTTCTCAACCGGCTAAACAGCCACAGCCCGGCTGTGAAAGGAGCGAGCCCCGGCGAGAACGTCGGGTGGAAGTTTCCCGCCGGGACAACTAGGACGCAACATCATGACATGTCGAAGATTCGGCAGATCACCAGTTCCCCTTCACCAACGACATATTGGCGACTAAGTTGCCGCCAAACTGGAATAATCCCACGTTGGACAAGTACGATGGCACTACGGACCCGGACGAGCACATCAACTCGTACGTTTCCCAGTTGACCTTGTTTACGACGGACAGATACATATATTGCAAGGTATTCCCGACCTCGTTGAGGGGGGCAGCGCTCAGTTGGTTTACCCGTTTACCCCCCGGGTCGATACACTCTTTCGCGACCTTGAAGGCCAAATTTGTAGCCCAGTTTACAACGAGTAAGCCACATCAGATGACGTCGGTTGCATTGGTAAACATCCGACAGGAGAAGGGAGAATCCCTCAAGTCCTTCATGGCAAGGTTCGGACAAGTCGCTCTCGGCATCCGCGGACTCCTACCGGAAGTAGCAGTGGCCTACTTGATCACAACACTCAGGTCGGGGCCATTCGTAGACAGTTTGGCCATGCAACCCCCGGCCAACATGGATGATCTCCGCCGAAGGGCTACTCAATTCATGCAGGTAGAAGAACTGCGACAATATTCAAGAGGTGAGCAAGGCCAGGGGAGAAGGGGCGATCGGTCGTACGTACTGTATTACCCACATTGATAACTGCTAAGTATTTCCTTTGTTTATATTACAATATCAAACTCGTATCAACTCATCCCTAGGTGTTAGTTCGTTAATGTACATTTCTGCTTGGTTTCCTTTTGCAATCCATAATAATACCTATCAGTTTGTGCTTTCATTGAGTTCAATGGCGAAAAACACACGTATGCAATCGATGCAAGCAGCGATTAACAAACTCATAGAGCAATCTAAAGGTTATAATGACTAGCTAGCAACGATGACCCAGGCTTTAGCCTCGCTTCAGGTTCAGCTGGCATAGAGAATTAAGCATTCTCCTTGACACAGTTCATCCCCAATACAACTACGGGTGGAATTCCCTCATTTTTTTGGAGCAGAAAACATTCTGCGATGGATTTATAGAGTGGAGAGATTTGTTTGAATTTACGACATTCCAGAAGATCAGAAGATGGATCTCGTGGCAGTTAGCTTGGAAGGTCGAGAGCTAGCTTGGTTTCAGATTTGGGAGAAATTAAATCAGGGTAATGACTGGATCATGTTATCCACAACTATGCAAATCCATTTTGGCCCATCCCAGCTGAAAACCCACGAGAAGAGTTACTAAAACTGAAACAAGGTACGTCAATGGCCAATTACTTTGATGCATTTAATGATTTGGCTACTAGAGTGTATGGAATGGACGATGCTCTACTTTTAAATTGTTTTATTGGTGGTTTACATCCTGAGCTGAAACGAGAGGTGAAATCTAGATGTCCAGTTTCACTAATGCAAGCAGTATCGCTAGCTAGACTATTTGAAGAAAAAAATTTCCCTCATACTCAGAGGTGGCATACCACACCAACAACTCCAATTGCTTTCACTCACAAAATGCATTTCCACCCAACTAGAAAGAACCTGAACCAAACGCCGCCACCACAACCCTCAGTCATAAATCCACCACTCCTACCAACACCATCTAAACCCAAATTCATGAGAAAATTATCACCAACAAAGATTCAATTTTGCAAAGAGAACAATCTTTGTTTCACTTGCGATGAGAAATTTACTCCAGACCACAAATGTGCTGCTAAACACTATTTCATTATCCAATATGTTGAGGAAGTCCCTAGTGAAATAGAAAATTCAAATGATTTTACTAACACGGTTGAACCAACGAAGCACATTAAGATCACAGAACCATTACACCTCTCTTATAATACTTTATCAGGCATAACAAATAGGAGGTCTATTCATTTTTTGGGAACAGTGCATGGCAGGGATATTAGAATTTTGATGGAAGGAGGCAACTTTGACAACTTCATCCATCCAACTTTGGTGACAAGGTTGGTTGTACCCTTGAAGGCCCATAAATTCCAAGTGCAAGTGGGAAGCGGGGAATTATTACAATGCAAAGGGGAAGTTCACAACATGCCTGTAAAAATCTAACATATATTGTCCATTAATTCATTTGTGCTTCCCATAGCTAGTGAAAAGCTTGTATTGGGTGATATATGGTTAGAGACACTAGATACCGACTTGATGAATTATAAACAGAAGTTTATCACCTTTATGCATGGAGATCAGTTAGTAACACTATAAGGTGAAATCAACCCAGCCCCATAATAGGCTCAACTCCACCAATTTAAGCTCATGCAAACCACCAACGAGATATTCGCTCTCTACACGTTACAAATTCAGACACAGGAAGAAAATTGTTTGACTAAATTGGACTTACCTGTAGAAATGGAGGTCGAATTGACTCTACTACTTCAGAACTATAGTGACATTTTTCAAGAACCTTAGGGTTTACCACCTAAGAGATCCTATGAACATTCCATCAATTTACTACCAAGCACAATACCCATCAAAGTAAGACCTTACCGATATCCTCACAACCAAAAAGCGGAGATATAAAAGTTGGTAGTAGATATGCTAGCTGAAGCTGTCATTTAACCAAGTACAAGCCCATTTTCGGCACCTGTGTTGTGTGAAAAAGAAGGATGGTACATGGAGATTCTGTACTGATTATAGAGCTCTTAATGCAGCAACTATCAGAGACTCCTTCGCGATGCCAACATTGGATGAGCTATTTGGTGCACAACATTTCTCCAAGCTTGACCTACGTTCGGGTTATCACCAAATCAGAGTGAAATCAGAAGATTGTCTCAAAACGACATTTAGAACACATCAAGGCTTGTACAAATGGAGGGTGATGCCTTTTGGCTTAACCAATGAACCAACCACATTTCAAAGCCTCATGAATTCAATCTTTGCAAAGGTACTAAGGAAATTTGTGTTGGTATTTTTTGATGATATATTATTCTATAGTCCAGATTGGAATTCACACATACAACACTTGATCCATGTCTTAGGAGTTTTGAGAAACCATACATTGTTTGTCAAACTTTCAAAGTGTGCATTTAGTCAAACTCAAATCGATTATTTAGGCCATGTCATGTCCAGAGAAGGGGTCAAAGTGGATCATAATAAAATTCAAGTTATGAAACAATGGCCTATACCATCATCAATCAGATAACTTTGAGCATTTTTGGGCTTAGCTAGCTATTACCGAAAGTTTATTAGATATTATAACAGTGGTAGCGCCACTTACGGATTTGCTAAAGGATGCTTTTAAGTGGTCTGACCGAGCCACAAAAGCCTTCCTGAATCTGAAGCAAGTACTTGCTCAAGCACCAATGCTAACACTTCCTGATTTTTCACAACCCTTTATACTTGAAACAAATGTTTCAATACATGTACAGGAGCAATTCTTAACCAACAGGGACATCCCATAGCATACTTCTCCAAGAAGTTGTCGGTAATGGCTCCAAGACAATCCACTTACGCTAGAGAGAAGCAGGAGATAGTAGCAGGTATAGCGAAATTTCAGCTTTATCTATTAGGCCACAAGTTTATTATTAGGACTGACTACAAGAGTTTGAAAGAGCTGCAAACACAGACTATACAAACGTCAGAACAATAAGCATGGTTGGCTAAATTACTGGGTTATGATTCCTCTATTAAATACAGAACAGGAAAGGAAACCCAGGGGGCTAATGGCTTATCTAGGGCCTTTTTAACTTTGACTTCGGTTACAAGCTCGTGGATTCCTACCCTTTAGCAGGAGCTCCAATAGCTGAGACCAATGAATGAATTTTTAGAGATTGAACTGAGAATAGGAAGACTACATATCAGAAAAGGGTTGTGATTTTGGGATGACAAGATATTTATGCCCTTAAAATCAGAATTGAAAAAACAAATATTACAAGATTTTCATGATTTCGTACTGGGTGGGCATGGGGGATATAAAAAGACATTAGCAAGAATGAGAGTCCAATTCTTCTGAAAGAATATGGAAACACTATGAAACAATATGTGAAGGCTTGTCCAATCTACCAACAAGCAAAGTATAACACACTTCCCCCTGTAGGCTTTTTACAACCTTTACCAATTTCAGATCACATATGCAAGATATTGCTATGGATTTCATTAAAGGGCTACCTATGTCACATGACTATTCTGTTATATTGGTAGTTATTGACCGCCTATCAAAATTCGCTCACTTTATTCCTTTAACAGCAAATTTTTTCAGCACCTAAAGTAGCTTATGCTTTTATCAAAACGGTGATGAGTGTTCATGGAATCCCTAAGACAAATGTGTCAGACCGAGATAAGGTCTTCACCAGCAAATTTTGGGAGCAAATATGTGCCCGTTAAGGAATCACTCTAGCACGCAGCTCGGCTTACCATTTCCAGTCGGGTGGACAAATAGAGGTACTTAATCAATGCTTAGAAATGTATTGAGATGTTACACTCAAGAAAATCCCAAGGATTAAGTTGTTACCCTAGGCATCATATTGTTATAACACTTCTTTTCACTTTGCATCGGAATGTCACCGTATAAGGTTGTGTTCAGTAGAGAACCACCAACGTTGATTCGTTATGAAGCTTAACTAGGGGATACTCCTTCCATTCAGGAACAGTTACAATTACGAGATATGGTGTTGGAATCCTTGAAAGCCAATATCAAGAAGACACAACTAAGAATGAAAGCTCAAGCAGATAATAATAAAAGAGATGTGAAATATAACGTCAGAGATTTTGTTTATGTTAAATTACAACCGTATTGCCAATATTCTCTAAGATTAACCAAAAACCATAAACTCTCTATGCGCTATTTTGGACGTTTTCCAATTGTAGCACGAATTGGCCAAGTTGCCTACAAGTTATAGTTGCCTCCAACAGCTCAGATCCACCTGGTATTTCATGTGTCTGTGCTTAAAATTTGTGAGGGACATCCCCAACCTGCATGTGTGCCAGAACCGTTGTTGCTGGATGAAAAGGTTATCCTTTACAACCACAAGTAATACTAGGACACAGGATAATAAAGAAGATGACAAATGGCAGGAGAAAGTATTAATCAAGTGAGAAGGGCTAACCACAAAAGAAGCTACATGGGAGCATTACATTGACATGTAGAGGCAATACCCCAACTTCAACCTTGAGGACAAGGTTATTTTCAATGGAGGGGACAATGATAAAAGAAAAGGTGGACACGTGGTGCACAAATGAGAATTAGGTTAAAATAAAAGGAGAGAAGGAGCCAAAGGGACGACATGAGCATTGTTTGTCTATTGCCTCTCTGCGTTCTTTTCTCTGAGTTCTTTCTTTTCTCGCTGAATTATTCTTCTTCTTTCTATCTGTAGGTGAGCAAGCTATTCATTCTCTTTTGTCATCTCTCTACTGCGTACTATATTACTCATACTGATAACTGCTGAGTATTTCCTTTGTTTATATTACAATATCAAAGTTGTATATGTCAACATCCAATTTCGTCAAAAAAAATAAAGTTATTTCAAAATATAAAAAAAAGAATTAAAATAAAAAAATGTGTGTTATTTAATCATATTTTTTTAAATAAATAAATAAATAAATAAAAAGAGAGATTTAGTTTTAATTCATGAATAATTTTTTTAAAATAAAATCCATAAAAAAAGGTGAAAAAGTAAAGAAAATCAGTTTGCTCAAGCTCAATCCATTAAAAGTGTATTAAAACAATATAATAAAATGTGTTATTTTTAATTCAGGTTGCTTTCAACAAAAATAAAAAATAAATACCATAAAATAAAGAATAATAAATAAATTAAAATTAGGGGTGTGATACTTTAGCAAATATGCTCCTTTCATTTCACTGTTCCACCTTATTGGCAGTTACATGAGCTCAAATATTTTCTATTTATTCTCCACATTTATATCTCATAATTCTGGATAGATTTGATTAGGTACACAAAAGTTATAGTTTCATATTTATGTCACAACAGCTTGATGACTTGACAATTTTACAAAATTACAATTAAGTAAAAATAATTACGAATTAATAGATTTTAATCTCAATTAAAAACTAAATAATATTAATATAGAAAGACATTTTACAAAATTATAATTAAACAAAAATAATTAAAAATTAATAAATTTTAATCTGAATTAAAAACTGAATTGTATCAGTATATATAGAAGGACATACACGTTTCTTGAAAAGAGCATTACACAGAATTTTTACTTTAAGCTACAAGCACAAGCGTTTCTACGGCAGGCTATAGACCCGGGCAGTAAGGTACATGTCTTTTACCTCGATCCTCTGTTTTTGATAAAGCACGTGTTATAATATAGCTTCCTTGCGTTTTCCTTGACTCATTGTGTGCCTAAAATTTGTTGAGTGTTGTGATGATAATACACTAAAAATGTTATTATTTGTTTTTGGAAAAGCCATTAAAATAATGGATTCGAAATTCAAGTTCCATGAATTGTGATCTTTGAGCAGGCACCACAGTTCAAGCGTGGATGCTATCTTCTCGCCGCCCTTGTGGTTGTCGCCGGGTAATCCGGCAACACCTCTGATGGCAACCCCCTGCACCACAGTTTCCCCCAAATAAAATCATTCAGAATCCAAACCAAACAGCATAGCCTCGTTAGAAACCAAATCCAAGAAACACTCATTTTTCATTCAAAATTCCAAATCATCAGAAAATCCATCAGAGTTAGAGAATCCTCAAATTACATTAGCAAAAATTGAAGTTCAAGAACCCAGATAGATGCACAAAAACCTTATAGTCATCAGATTACCCTAACAACAAACTTCAGAAATCAGTAGAAATTCTGAATATCCCCAATTCGAAACCCAAACATAGTGCATTAGCAAGATAGAATAAAGCAAGACCTGAAAACCGTTTTTGAACGAAAAACAATCGTCCATAACCCCTCAAAACAATAAGAAAAGATCAATACCAAAATTAGAAACCAGCGACTCAATTAAACTCGAACCAAAATAAAAAATCAGATCAATCCAAATATTCAATTGAATCCAAGAAAAAAGGGAGAATAGCCTCGCCATGAGTTTCGATATTCGAGCTCATGGTCTCACGCCGCCGGCGAACAGCCGTGGCAGCACCCCAAATGACCCAATAGTTTTTTTTATTCAAAGTCGCCCCCAGTGAACCACCGCGGCACCTCCCAAATAATCATTACTAAACCGCACCACCGGTAACCGCCGCGGTGCATAGGTTGAAGCCCCAACATAGGACGAAAGAGGGAAATAAAGAGTTATTCGACGGCGCTGGTGCCCTCCCCATTCAAACCTCGCCGCTCACTTAGGGTAAACCTAAACCACACTTTGTGCGATTGGGTATGGAGAGTGGGTCCAAGCCCTCTGCCTTGATGTCACGTGAAATAAATAATCAGAACCACGTGATAAGGAATGTACGTGATAAGGAATGGGTACATGTGAAGTCATTGTACACTACACAAATTACTTCAACAATAATAATTCCAGTCTTAGATTGGGTATTTTAGTCTTCGAAATCATTAACCTAACATCTAGCATTATCTAAAAAGAATTATATATATGTGATTCATGGTCCCTATCAATTATTGTAGCTTTGTTTTTTTATTTCATAGAATTCTTAAGAAAAGTATATACGTATTCTTTCTTTTTTTTAGTTGTTTTATTGTATTTACAAAGTAAAGATCTTTAAAATAAAATATCAAACAGTTGTTTTCAAAGATAAAATATAAAATAGTCTTTATAATAAAAAAAATAAAACAGTTTCTTAAAAATATATAAAAATATAAAATAGTTTTTTTCAAAAATAAAAATATTAACCAGTTTTCTTTTTTTCAAAAAAATATAAACAATGTTAAAAAAAATTAAATATATAAAAAATCTCATCAAATAATTTATGTCAACCTTAATTTTTCTTTGTTTGTTTATTATATAATTAAATATTTTAAATATTTATGACTTAATAATTTGAATAATTACATTTTCTAATTTAGGTGTGAGTCTCTTCCCACTATTAGTTTTGTCTGTTCCACTATATTTATGTTTTTTTTTTTCATTTTAAATCTTGTATTGTAATTTTAAACTGTTATTAAAAAATAGAAAAAATATATCAAATTATATGTACATATATTATTTATTTTATGTGATTTTAGTTATTATATTAAAAATAAGATAATTAAATATACGGTATATTTATTGAAGTTATATTTTAACAAAAAAATTTAATTATATATAGTTAAATATTCTGACCACTTATGACACAATTATATGTAAAATATAGGTACTTATTTTTTTCTAATTTATGTGTGAGCCTCTTTTTAAGTTTTTTGTTCTTTTTTAATTTTTTTATTGTAAACTTTGTATTGTAATTTAAAATTATTATTAAAGACAAAATAGAAAAACTATACCAATGCTATATTTTATATATAATAAAATCAATCAAATGTTTATAATAGAATGAAAAATTGTATCAAATACAATTTTTTTTCTTTTAAATTGTACCTTTAATTTTCTCAATTAGATTTTTGATTACTGAAAATGTATAAATTTTTAGTCTTTATCTATTATAATGGCACAATTTAATTTTACATAATTTTAATACCATTTCTAATAGGAAAAAGTTTGCAACACTAAGATCAATAAAAGTCTTTAGAGGAAGAAATATAAAAAAATTACACTTGATGATTTCAAATTCATTTATGTATAAATAAAAATACAAAAAATATTAAAAAATTTATACTATTTTTTTACATATTTTATTTTTTATTTTAAATAAACTGATTTTAGTTTATAGTAATTTTTTTTCTTAAATATTATGGAAAAAATACTTTCTTTTGTTTTATCAATGTTTTTACAGGAAATTTATCTAAACAAAATCTAAATCTGTTTCTTTATTTATTCAAATACATATCCCAAATAAATAAAAGGTTTCTTTTGGAACGTTTTTATAAAAAAATTGTCTAAACAAAACCTAAGTCTGTTTTTTTTTTTTTATCGATTAAAATAAATATCCCATTTTTTTATTTTTATCTATTAAAAGAAATATCAGGAAAAATAATTTTGAAGAAAAATTTTCGAAGTTGAAATAAAAAAGCATAACCTAACCTTGTTCGATTCTGCAATAAGGTACTCTCTTTACCCCCCAAAACACATTTTGATTCATTCACCACCCAGACTCTCCAATTACGCTCTCTCAATTCAATTGACTCTCAAACTCTCTTCACAAGTCTTCAATTTTCCATTCTCTCTCTCTCAATTCATTCTTCCCAAACCCAATCCCTTTTTCACAATCTCCTCACGAACCCTAATCAACCGCAATCACTTCCTCCTTCGTTCAATCCCTTGCTGAATATCTCCTAAATCTTCTTTCAACTCAAGCTCGTGATTTCTGCTTCTGCACTAATTTATATCCTCTTTCGCGGTTTCTAGAGGTAATCCCTAAACCCATCGTAGTTCATTTTATAGCCTTTGCTCTCTCTCTCTCACCTACTCTCTCATGTTTTAAAAAAAATGAAGGAGATGTTTGGAAAAAAATTACAGGAAGAAAACGTGTTATTCTGTGGTTTGGTTGAGAAGTAAAATGAAATATCGGAATAAAAGTATGGATTTTGATGGGTGTTAACTTGGTATGAACTTTTCCAATGCATATAAGGTGTATATATATATATATATATATATATATATATATATATATATATATATATATATATTTTTTTTTTTTTTTTTTTTTTTTTTTTTTTTTTTTTTTTTTTTTTTTTTTTTTTTTTTTTTT
>Ga0099825_1006101_pt1 | contig 15205 bp, 5 predicted proteins | sample SiratroredBW_FD_76838 | JGI IMG/M metagenome (GOLD analysis project Ga0099825, IMG submission 76838) | Root nodule microbial communities of legume samples collected from California, USA - Siratro red BW | ecosystem: Host-associated > Plants > Roots > Nodule | place: USA: California | collected... | reverse complement strand
TAGTTGTCTATGTTGATGACATTGTTCTTACAGGTAGTGATCACCATGGTATTTCTCAACTTAAACAGCATATTTGTCACCATTTTCAAACCAAAGATCTTGGTAAACTTAGATATTTCTTGGGGATTGAGGTAGCACAATCCAATCATGGTATTGTTATCTCTCAAAGAAAATATGCATTGGATCTTTTGGAAGAAACTGGATTATTGAATTCTAAATCTGTTGAGACACCCATGGACCCTAATGTCAAACTTCTACCTAGTCAAGGGGAGCTCCTCTCAGATCCTGAGAAGTATAGAAGATTAGTTGGAAAACTGAATTATCCTACTGTTACTCGTCCTGATATTTCTTTTGCAGTTAGTGTGGTGAGTCAATTCCTTAACTCTCCATGTGTTGATCATTTGAATGCAGTTACTCGTATATTGAAGTACATTAAAGGTTCTCCTGGAAAAGGCCTACTATATGGTCATAATGACTATACTGGAGTTGTATGTTATACAAATGCGGATTGGACAGGATTTCCATCAAATAAAAAACCTACTTCCAGATATTGTGTTTCTATTGGTAGTAATTTGATATCTTGGAAGAGTAAGAAACAACATGTTGTGGCAAGATCTAGTGCTGAAGCTGAATATAAAGTCATGGCCTTAGCTGCCTGTGAACTTATTTGGCTCAAACAGTTACTAAAAGAATTGCAATTTGGAGAGGTCACTCAAATGACTCATATGTGCTAATCAGGCTGCTCTTCATATTAGCTCAAATCCCGTCTTTCACGAAAGGACTAAACATATTGAAGTTGATTGTCATTTTGTTCGAGAAAAAATTACATCTGGAGACATCAAGACCGAATTTGTTAATTCGAATGATCAACAGACATTTTCACCAAATCTTTAAGGGGTCCCAAGATTGATTATATTTGTAACAAGCTTGGTACATACAATTTATATGCACCAGCTTGAGGGAGAGTGTTGAATATAACGGACTTAGCCCATGTTCTCTGTTATTTTATTACTATTTCTGTTATTTTTATCATCTATAAATAAATTTCCCTTTATGTGTATTTACACACAAGGGAATTAATCCTATACCTATTTTTCTATTTTAATAGTTCTAAATAAAAAAAGTATGATGATAAAATAAAAATTCTCTAGGGAACTTCGTGTACATGTAGATTCACCACTCAACAGGATCCAGTATTGGAAATTGAAAAGAATGTGGGAGAATAGCATACAAAGATACCAAAAAGTCCAATTGAGAAAGACACCACATTTATGAGAAAAGTCTCAAATGAAAAAATGGCTAAAGTCCAGAGAACCTACCACGGATGATGCTTGCTAAGTAAGCTTTCCATTAACTTATCAGAATAACTACTTCCATTTGAATGTGGTGCTGTGTGTTTCAGAGAATGCCCAACCAAAATTGGGTTGTCTTGATGCTCGTTTTCTTGACCTAGATCGCCTAAAGTCTCAGGGTTGTCATCATCGCCAAACTCAAAGAGATGCAGCATTTCTTCTTTAGATATGGTCCTATGCACCTGCTGCCTATCAACCACCCTAGCAGCAAGCCCCTCCTTTGTTACCTATTGAAATCATTCCTGGAGTTAGAAAAGATTGACAAATTAACAATAGAAGCACATCATGTTGTACAACCTGGCGCTTGTATATCTTCTCTTCCATAGTTCCATGAGCTAGCAATCGATAAGCAAATACAGGCTTTGTCTGCCCATACCTGCAAACACAAAAATTATTTTGATTTCAACCACATTGTTAACAATTAACATAGGGTCTGTTTGAAGAAAACTCTTTCACAAGCACTTCTGAGCGAGAAAAATATGAAGAACAAATGAAATCATTTTTTTCACAAGCTAAAATTAGCTCATAGACCTGTTAAAATATGATTTTCGAGAAGCCAATACGAAATCACTTCCATATTGGAGCCTCTATAAGATCAAATGGTCTATAGAGTTCACCCATCTGTTATACATTCTTCTCAAGAAAACTAAGTTTAAGCAAAAGGTAGGAGAGCGAATATGCATTGCGCACACTTCTTCAAGCCAAATGGGCTCTTGCGTGAGGGCTTATGTCAAGATAAAATAAAATCCATTAATGTGATTTCACTTTCAGCTTAAGCTTTCAGGAGTTTTTTGTTAAAAATTAGCGTTAACTGTTAGATAAGTAAGAAATCTTGGATATCTCTTGTTTTCAATTCTATTCTGATAAATGAAGATGAATGCAAAAGAATTGGAGGATAACAGAATATACTTAAAAAAAACAAAAATACAAACAAAACATAAAAAACTAAGCAGATACAATCAGTCCTTTGATGTATCTGTAAAGAAATGGCTTTAAAGAGACAATCCAAACACAAATACGTGAAGAATTCTCCCTAAGGTACCATTAATCGTAAACTTATTATATCATCCTCATTCTCCAAAAAAATTATTCCTACTCTGATTTCTCTCAATAGATGGTACCAAAGTACATTATTTTATAATTAATGTTTCCATCATAAGAAAGCTTACTTTGACTGAGGGAAAAATTAAAAGGAGCTTACCTCCATGATCTATAGATAGCCTGGAGATCATATGTTGGATTCCAAGAACCATCAATTATAACAACTCGGTTAGCTGCATGAAGATTTATACCCAAGGAGCCAGCTCTAGTTGAAATCAGAGTGCACTTTACCCTCTTATTCAAAGGCTCATTAAATCTCTCAACAAGCTTCTGCCTCTCAGAACTCACTGTCCTCCCGTCCAACCTACAGGTTAAATCATATCAGAAAATAATGCAATAAATAAAAAAACTAGGGAGCCCTCAAAATTTTGAAGTGTTAAAGATAAAGGAAAGTTTCTGGATAGAACATCACGTGCATTCTGAGACGAAACCAGTACAAGAGAGATGAAACATATGAAACATAAAAAGCATACAAGATTAAACAAGTGCGGAATAACAGACAAAATTCATAGAAGGGAAAGTAATAAATAACCAGAAGAAGCAAAATAAATAAATATGCTTAAGAACTCCAAGAAAAAATGATACATTTAATCTAATGACTAGCTCTTGTCTCCTTTGTAGGATAAAAATAAGGTTTACATACATTTCTGATCTACAATTAGCTTTACCTTGATTTTCACTTAAGTTGTAAACAATTTGATTTAGTCCCTGCTATCAACAACATGCCAAAACACTAGCTGATGTCTGGTATACTACGGGGAAAGAAACCTAAACAAAATAAATGTACAGGGATCAAAACCTAAATTGAGTGAAAATTATGGGGATCAAATCCTAAACTTGAGAAATTAGTAATTACAGGGTCTAAAACAATTTTTTTAATGATAGGGAAATTGAGGTGAACAAGGACTAAAAGTATTTAAATCATAAGATGGTTAAGATGGTTGGTAATTCTTGATACTAATTTTTTCTTATAAACTGTCGGCAATAAAAATTATATGCCCTTCCAAATATTACTGAACTAACCAACTTATATATATCTAATGAAAATCATATTTGTGGTTTCATCATAATTTTTTCACCACAAAAGAAAAAAAAAATAAAAAACTTTGCAGGTATAAAGAATATTGAGCAAGCCGATAAAAAGATATATACAGAAGCTTGTTATCAAACCAAACATCAATCTGAAATAATTTTAGAAAATCTAAGCAGCAACTAACACAGAAAAGATAGATCATCCCCACCCAGACAATGCCTTTAGATGAGAGTCTTTCAAGAAAGTAAACATACATTTAAAACCAAAAAATGAGTTTTAAGCAAATCAGTATGTTAAGGAGTAGCATCAAGTTGAACAGGTTTAACAAAAATAGGACTCACCTATACCAATCTTTCCCCTTCTTCCAGAACTTTCCTCGTTTTCCACGTCGAGGTATCCTTGAGAGATAAAGTTCAATGAGGTCTAGGGTTGGTATGCTCTGACTAAAAACTAATACCTTATCACCCACATCAGAACTCATAGTAAGTATCTCCATCAGCAAAACCATTTTGCCACTGTGATCGATCTCTTTATATATTTTTCCATGAAGAAGTTCATTCCACCAATCCTGGAACGTGAAAACTTAGAAGCATCACCACTGAAAGCATGTGTTAAAAGGATAATTCATACCACAGGACCTAGCATAAACTCATGCAAAAATAATATCTCCAGAACAGGACAAACAAAACAACTAACACTGAATCTCATTCATGAATTTACTTTTGTTAAGTTTCATACCTTCAAAAAATAGCCATTACCATCTTTCCTTTGCAGTAAGTCATTTGCAAACCCCATCTTCTCTGCAAAGTAATGGATTGTTAAAAAGTACAAGAACAACTTTAATTTGTGATATGAAGAACAAATGACATAATAAATAAAACTAGAAATAGTCAATTGATTATATATTACAAGAAAAAAATTGTTTTGTTTTCCATGTGTGTTGAACCACTTTATCATGCTTGGAAGTGCTCTAAGAATTGACAGCAAATTTTATTGTTCACTCTGAATGTCACTGGAAGTATGTTTTCTAGATGTTAAATATCCCTCTATTCTAACTATAAAATGGCAGCAATATCATAATGTTTGAAAAGCAGCAAACTAGATGATGTAGACTTAAAATATGAAGATTACATTTACATATATACCATTATGAGACATGTAGGAATAATTCCAAACGATTACCTGTTAGGCAACTAGGGCGACAAGGACAGCATAATAAAAATAAAGGGTTGAAAGTTTACTGTAGAAGAAAACTAAATATATAAGTGGGTTAGTTAAGGTTTTTAGGGGGAAGTGAGCATGGCGTGTTGTAAAGGTGGTCTATTTAAGGAGATCAACCTTGGGGAGGAAAGGCAGAGAGTTTTTAGTGAAATTTGTGACAGGATTTTCTCCTGTGTGAAAGGAAGATTAATTCCTTTGTGTAACTGTGAATTGTGTGATCCTATAATAAAGAGGTAATTCAGTGTACCGGTTATGTATCTTGTTTTTGAGAGTTTAGAGTGTAACAAAGTGGTCCAACCTGCCCGATACGAGAATTGGAGAAGAAAAGCTTTTTGAAGAGAAGCAAGAATGGAGCATTGAATGAGCACTATGGAAAAATGAGCCAACGAACAAGGAAGGGCAATTGCGGAGCTAAAGAATGAAATGGTTTCCGTCAAAGAAAGTCTACTGGAACTGAAAGAACTTAAAGAAGTTTTGAAAGATCTCAAGAAGGCCGAGAAGGTTTCGGAAGGTGGGGAAAATTCAGTGAATGGAGAAGAGAAGAAGGAAGGAAACTATGAATGTGAAGGAAATTCAGAGGAGGAGGAGGAAGAAGGAGTGAAGACTTGGGCAAAGAGAGTGGAGTTACCCACGTTTGAAGGTATAGACCCGCAAGGGTGGGTCTCAAGGGCAGAGAAATTCTTCGAGGTACAAAACGTGTCTGCCAAAGAGAAATTGAAATTGGCATTCATTAGTATGGAAGGCAGTGCCAATCATTGGTTTAAATTCTGGAGAAAAAAAATCCAAGAACCATTCTTGGGAGGAGTTTACAGAAGCTTTAATTAGAAGGTATGGAGGACGGTAAAGAAGCTCGATCTTTGAGAGGCTAGCAAAGATCAAGCAACAAGAGAGCATGGAGGATTACATCCAAGAATTTGAAATCTTGGAGGCGCAAACACCAAACATTACGGAGGAGCAAATGATGCGATACTTTTTAGCTGGATTGCAATCCAAGAACCGATACACTGAATTACCTCTTTATTATACGATCACACAATTCACAGTTACACAAAGGAATTAATCTTCCTTTCACACAGGAGAAGATCCTGTCACAAATTTCACTAAAAACTCTCTGCCTTTCCTCCCCAAGGTTGATCTCCTTAAATAGACCACCTTTACAACACGCCATGCTCACTTCCCCGTAGCAACCTTACCTAACCCACTTATATATTTAGTTTTCTTCTAGAGTAAACTTTCAACCCTTTATTTTTATTATGTTGTCCTTGTCGCCCTAGCTGCCTAACATTACCATATCCCTAGCTCCTCACACTCTAAGCACACAAAAAGCAATAGTTTAAATTAGTTCATTTATTTATTTGAAAGTTCCTATTAAGGTAAGCATATTCCTAATAGTTCTTTTCACATTTGTACCTTGACAAACATTTTTAAAACTAGTAAAATTTGATCATTTATAAAAAAGTTGACTAATTCTTATTGTCCCATCACAAAACTGATGGCACTTGCGACAACTAAACTATGTTCACACATTACAGAAACAGTTGTTCCTCAATATAAAGACCCACTAAGTGTATTATCTCAATAAGCTTATGGAAATTACAACAAAACAAATGCGCAACATAAATGTTAAGTTAACCTTGTTTCAAATATAAGATGTCACCATACAATACGGAGAACAGGATTCCAGAGATCCCAAACATACAATGACAAAATAACAAAAAGATTAAGCAAATAAAAAACATGAAATTCTAGGGTTCAATCAAATAACTTTATTAATCAATAACAAAAAACAAATATTAGAAGTAAAAACTAATCCTACATATTAAGGCTTACCTCCGGCAAGAACATTATAATCAGAATTTTCGTCACTGGAACTATCATCCACAAGAAAATTCTCAACAGCATCTTCTTCTTTTGCATAATCCTTGGCTTCTTTTGTCAACTGCAAGATCCCAGGGTGGTTCCATATCTACTACAGGTAAAAGCCAATTTCACCATCAAATGCTAAAACAAGAAAATAACCGTAATTTAAAAATGTCCAAGAACAATAATATTTCATTTCAGCCCAAAGCCAAAATATTTATTAAATTTAGGAAAGTCGCAAAAACAAATAGGCAGCTTTGAGAAATGTGAAACATCATCCATTCATTAATATGTGATATTTAAAACAGTTTTCACCATGCTTTTAAAATGGTACAATAAGAAAGTAAACTACTAAAACAATTATCATTGAGGAGCAATATTCAGCAGTAAAATGAGTGACTTATCAAATAAAGTACCAAAGCCCCCAAGATATGTGCCGCATGAGACATCTGCGAAAGAAGCTTGCCTAAGAAACTAGTATCCAAATAAACAAAATCATTTCATTAAATTGTTTCAAATTTAGACTAGGATTTAGTCAATTATTGTCAGCAGAAACTTCAGTCCAAAAGACTTGCTGGTGAATCTATAATTAATAAAAAAGGGATACCCACATCTGATATCTAATTTTAACGTTCCTGAAATCATATGAAAGTTAAAAGAACATCTTAATTTCAAATCGATTACAAATGTCCACCACTTAGAGTCTGTGAACACATAACAATTCTTTAAGTAAAAAACATGAAAACTGTGATGCCACTATACAATTACATTACATTCAGATCATGTATATCACTTCTAGTATATAAGCAAGCTGTCAGATGTATGAAGGAAAGAAAAAGAAGTTAAAAGCCATTTACACAGCTTCGCATGGTACCAAGTAGAAACTAGCATAATTTTATATTAAAAAATTTTAAGTTTGTAGCTTTCTTACCTCCTTTTAAAAGAAATAACTGCAAGACGAAAAGGACAATTTTGGAAAATAGCAGCTATGAATTTAATTACATCAAAATCGGCTGTCTTGAAATAAATAATACAGGAGTAGTTGAAAACTAGGAGGACAAATTTGGAAACTACCTCTAGCTGAATTTATGTATTGTATCCTATATTCTCAAGAATTGACATATTTATCAGATATGGATCGTATCTGATACCCTATCAATTTATAATTGATTATAATATATACTAATATTTCTCAGAAAATTAAATGAACTACTAACTCCCCGAAGGCACACTTACCCGAGCTAATGCCTGGTACCCAGCAAAAAAACATCTCTTCCTTAACAATTCAGGATGCTCCTGGGTAGTGAACCCATGCACATCAAGGAATCTCTTATACAATTTTCTCTGTAAGGGAGAAAGCTTGACAGTTATCACAAAGACAGTTTTGGGTGGTAGATCCTTCTTCACAACATTCATATCCATTCTTTGAACAAAGCCTTTTAACTCTTCATAGAGGATATGAGACCTCTGGTTCATAATTTTCACATCTGTCAGAGTTGAATTGGTGTGTTGTCCATTCTCTATAGGATTTTGGAAGCTGCACATAAATTAAAATATTTGGTTAGAGACATTCATTTAATAAATTACAGCAAAAACCAGAACAAAGAGCGAAGAAAGCCTTGCCGGTTCCGAAATTCATGGCTGCTTCCAAGAAAACCTTCTCTTACAAAATCAACCATCTATTTCATATAAATGCAAAAGGGTCAAAGACTGCACGCAAAAACTTAGTGGTCATAAGATTTTAATTTCTAGATAAACTTACACAGTAATACTCCATGAGATTGTTTTGAAGGGGTGACCCAGTAAGCGCAATTCTTCTCTGGCATTTTACTTGTTTTAACGCTTGTGTTACATCAGCCTTAGTATTTTTTATCATATGGGCTTCATCACACACTAGAATGTCAGGACCATCCTGCAGTGACATATCAACAATGTCAAAGGAATGCAATTGCAAATGACACAAATTCAAATTTTCGATTATTCAAGATTTAAGATAATAATTCATTTAATATTCTACTGCTGCCTTATATGATGAAATTATACAAAAATAATGAGGTCACAGAGCTAGAGACTTCATAAAGAGCTTAACAAGAGATTGGGCCTAATTAGACTTGATTGGACCTCCAATAAGGCATTTGGGTCCAAGATTCAACTTTGAAGAAGATCACTCTAGAAATATTGGAGAAAATTACAAGACCTTTATGGTAAACAATGTAGAGAACAGTGCAGAACTTATTTTGGGCCAAGTAGTATAGAATTTCTTTTTGAGCCTTGAAATTGGACCAAGTTTTGAGAAGAGTCAAAACCTAACCCTAGGAGAGAGAGAAGGCACCATCTAGGATAAGAGCCTTAGCTTGGGCACCAAGTTAGGTTAAAAACCCGAGTTAGGCGCCTCCTCCATATGCTTCGACGCCACATGGCACTCTCTCAATAGAGAGGATCCTCTCCACTCATAGTTTGCCACTTGTCATGCTCTTATTTGAGAGTTTTTCTAAGCTTGCAAGAGAAGTTAGGGTTAGGGTTAGGGTTAGGGTTACGGTTAGTCATACTTTGGCCTATAAATAGAGGTGCTCACTACATGTAAAACTGACTTGGAATTAGTAATAAAATGCAGCCCATTTTTGGCAATTCTAATTTTTCCTAAGTTCTACCTGAGTTTGTCCCTTCTAGACTTTAGCCTAGACACTTTCCTAGTGAGTTGGTCTCTCCTCTCACTTTCACAAATTCTTTATCTCCACATCAATCCATTGAAACTCTTCTTGAGTTTTAAGAATGTTTCTGCTGATCAAATCTCCTTCATCATCCATACAAAGAAGAAATCATCAAGAAGACTATTTGAAGAAGAGTGTTTTCTATCATTATACAACTATGGTACTGCAATATTCAATGTCCTGTCTTCACCCATTCTAAATTTTCAGTGTTCTTGTCCTCTCTGCTCTGGCTGCCGTACCAGCTTGACTTTAGTGGTCTGCAATCCATACCCCACAAATAAAACCAGAAGGTTTAGATCTTCATGACCTTGAAATTTAAGCATCACTTGCAACATGCAACCTACATATCCCATCTCCAGCAGCTTTCTGCTGAAATGCTGACACATCTTTCCACTATTTCAGGCCATTTCTTCTCCAGACCTGGTCTACTGGCTCATTTTGGTCAAACCCCCTTTTCCAGCCAGACATCCACAACCTTCATTGCTGGATAATTCATCTGTTGCTACCATCATATTTCACTTTCTAAATAGAAAATAAAAAAGGCATTGATATCAGAATCGTAAGCCATCAACTTTGTTTGCAAAAACCTACTCACATGCCAACAGCTCATTCTGTACTGTTCTTCAGTCCAAGCTGTTCGAAATTTCAGAAGTGATTATCCATGTGTGGTGTTTCTGGTTCTCCTGTGGATGCATTATCCTTCCAACATAGAGCTCATTTGTCTCTCCAGCAGTCATACAATGTTTGGACTAATTTATATAGTTGTGCTCTCGCTCCAGCCATGCTAAATAGTTTATGACCTTACTTTAATTTTAAGCTAAATTTCACATTATCATTGTTTTTTAGGCTTTTCCAATAACCGTCCTTAGTGTTTACGTATCACTTTAAATGACAAGTTTTTTATGTTATACATTACCCTTGGGGATTTAACAATTTCTTGACCTACGTCCCTAAATTTTATTATCACAACCAACCAATCTAAAAAAGAGATAAACTTAAGAGGGGTAGACAAAAAAGTCTAAATTACATTGAAGTCAATAAAAAATATTATAGTCAATCTTTTCAACAAGTATAGGGTGTATACCCTTTGAAAAAGTTAGCTTTTCATGAGCTATTATTATTCTAGTTTTTGAGAAAGTGATTTTGCCTTCTCTTCAACAAATTAATTTAATTGTCATAAAATTTGTATATATTTTCTAATTTAAAAAAAAAAAACACTTTTTATTCAAAAAGAATAAAAACAAATGGATCCTAGATTCACTAGCGTATATTTAAAACATGTTGGAATACTAGTCAGTTATATTATTGTAGTTAATAGCTAATAAACATTAACAATATCATTAGTCCTTTATTAGCTATTATACTTAAGGCACTCATAATATGAGTAGTAACAAGAAGATTATGCGTAGTTCACAAGCTCACTTTCACTCGAACATGGTATGTTTCAAATACTCTTTCCCAAGTAACATCAGTTGAATATAATGCCTAATTATGTCACATTATGAAGAATAAATAAACTGATTAACAAATAGACTTACCTGCAAAGCATGGCAAAGTTCTCTGGCCATGTTCCGATCTTTCACATGCTTCCCAAAAGACAAATTTCGGAAAGCAGTATAACCAATCAAAAATACACCACCTTTAGCTCTCCATTTTTTAAGCAACTCCAACCTTCTATCCCTGGGAAAGTAAAAATATACTAATAATGAGATGAATTTTGTGTTGAAAGCATGGAAAAATCGAAGGGGGCACAGCCACGTGGACTTCCAATTAAATTGTTGTTATTACAGGTTCTTTGGTGTCTAATAGGCACAGTTGCAAAACCAGTTCATTGGGGGAGAAACATTTTTAATTTTTAAAAAACTCGATATTGTACCCTAATTATATGATGACATCAATTATATTAATTAAGATTTTTAATTGTAGATGTTAATGAATATTATTGTGTTTTCTTAAACATTATGTTATAGCATTTGAATTATGACTTAAGACAAACAACATTTATAAGTGAAATTTAATTTTTTTTAATAAATATGATGTTATTCCTGTTTAATATAACTTATTAAAACTTTAAAGATTATTCAATTACTAGTTTAACGGCTAAACTATTTTGAATCCTCCACCTTCACTAGTTCAACTACTGACCCGATTCCAAACCAAAAAACAATAGAACAAGAAAACAATAGAAAAATAGAGATAATTAGAAACAAAAATCAAGGGACCTGTATCCTCCTAGACCTTAACCCCCAATTTCTTAGCTACCAATTTTTCACCATATCCATTACAGTATATCCCCTAACTGTTCACTAACACACAATCCCACACCTACATCGAAAAGTGTGCAGGCAGTTAGTTACCAGCATATTCTCCATCCCTTCAACCTGTGTACCATCAACAGGCCAATTGCTTACCCGACTTCTATTTTTCTTTTATAGAATTTAGCAATAGTAGGGCACTTATCAATGTCTCATTTTGATAAATAATCCGGTTAAATGGTAAAAAGATTAATATATTTTGATTAAATCATAAAGAAAATAAAACAACAAAGCAAAATGCAGATATAATAAGATATCCATACAATCTCCCTCCTCTTGCAAATCGAAGTTCTATGGAAAATTATTAAAGGAATATTCTACAGCACTTATAGTATTAAGACATACAAATTTAACATACAATCAAGAAGTCCTTCAAATTTTCAAGAAATAAACACTAAATTGAAAGATTCTTTGATCAAGAATTATTTCCAACGAATGGACAGATTTGAGAGAGCCACAAAAAAGAATTGGGGTTGTTTCAATGTTAGACATGCATCTAATTGTGATAAGTAATCTCGTGGAATAGTAACAGGATGAATATCTTTTTGATTAAATCATAAAAATCATTAACGAAGCTTTAAGAGATCGAACACAGCAAAAAAAAAAAACAGTATAACAGAAAGAAATCCAAAACAGAGCAAAATGCAGACATAATAAGATATCCATAAAATTTTGCCGTTTCGCAAATCCTAAGTTTCATGGAAAATAATTAAATGAGTATTAATATAGCACTCATAGTACCCGACAAACAAATTTAACATACAATCAACGGGTCCTTCAAATTTCCAAGAAATAAACACTAAATTGAAAGATTCTTTGATCAAGAATTAGAACTAGTTACTAGTCAAAATTTTAACTTCAATGTGACATAGTACGTTATTACACGTTTTAATTCGAGTGAATAGCATCATGATGTCAACAAAATAATAAGCAAACCTTGGTACGTCTTCCAGCATGAAGACTCTGAGTGGCTTTAACTCAGAAGGTCTCCACTTAATGAACTCTTGCCGCCAATTATGTAGCACGTTCACTGGTGTGACTATAAGTGCAGTTCTTAACCCCAGATCAACACATCTCATTGCAGAGTACAAAAAAGCTATAACCTAAAAGTTCCAACATAATCGATCATCAGGCCAAAACCATCAAACAGAAAGAAAGGAGAATGTATCCAAAAATGTTGCAAAAACTATTCACAACATGAAAATAATACAGAAAACTAGCACAAACTATCGTTTGTTTCCTTGAATTTTAAATAGATTCCTTTGTAATTTTCTTCATAATAATGGCAGTTTTGAAAACTAAAAACAATAAACTGTTAGAATGGTAGGAAAAGCAAATAAAAGAATGAATCTTATTCTCTGAAAATAGCTGCTAAGACCTGACCGAGGTGACAAAAATGATTAAGAATTACAATAGTCTCCTACTCTTTCTCTATGAGAGGCCAACCTATATACAGTTTGGTAGGGAAAGAGAAAGAAAAAAAAAGAACACAGAAAGAAAGACAGGAGAGAAGAAAACAGAATCGAGAGGATAGAGGTAAAGATGACAGAAACAGATAGATCAAACAACTGTGCACTGTCATTCTGTCTAAGATACAACTGCCCTACCTTATTTATAGGGAGCTACCCAACAGCCACAAAATTCTAACTGCAATTTTCTTTATTTTCTTATTTATATATCACAAACACACCTTACACTTCTCCATCCCTGATTTCCATTCCCCCCTCCTATTTATTTTCTGTCCCACCTCTAAGCTCTAGCAAACCGCTCAAAGTTCAGTTACGGCAGCTGTTACAACTGCTTGCAGATGCCACGTAGCTTCTCACTTCTGTGCATCATTATACAGCAGAGCCCTGTTCCTAATCCAGTGGTGTTGCTGTTAAAAATATTACACCATGAATACTAAATAACCTACTATTGTCACCATATACTAAATTTACTTAAAGCATGTCTCATTTTCAGCTTTTGTCTTAAGAAAAAACATGTGGTTCAACAAGCAAAATACGCTAGTTGAAAATCCAAAGATGGCTGATGGATAGTAATGTCTCTCCTCAAAAGTCATTAATCTTACATCTAACAGCCATCAGGTATACTACTTTCACGTCAACTGTTTGCCAAAATATTCCAAAAGAATAAAAACACTCAGCACTTCACAACACTCAGCACGGGGATCTGCATTGAGTCTCCCGACTTGACCATATTCAGTTATGTATAATCTTCGTGTGTCCTTTATATAATATAATGCCTTTTCCAGTAATTTACACTTGACTACCCACATATAGCTTCTTTTCACATATAACCAAATGTGAATCCACACATTGACATAGCATTTGATCATGCACTGGCCCTTTTACATTCCTATCAAGATCAACAACAACAATATTTGTGGGACAGAAAAAGGATTGATGAAGATAACAAATGTTCATGACAAACCTAATTGTTAAGCTATCATTACAATGTTCATATTTTTTATTTACGAACACCAGTATCAACCACATCAGACATCCAACTGATACAAATCAAAGAGGACCACTGTAACCAACAAAGTTCTTACTTCAAGCGTTTAAAACAATTACATTCCTAGGGACTTGAACTCAAAACCCCTAGCCGCATGCTCAGTAGTTTTGGTACGTGACTCTTTTTATTATGTAATATTTAACCCTAGGTATTTCTTTTTGTTTAGAAGGCACATCAGCACATGTCTACATAGTGAACATGCTTTAAATGTCAACTAAGAGTGGTAAAGCAATTCATTTATCCATCATTCACTCAGTCCATCTAATACAAAAAACAAAAAAAAAAACATTTTTTTCTAAGTACCAAGAAAGATATAACCACTTTCAAATGCATCAATTGTTAATTTCCCTTTATAACATTAATTTATGATGAAGTGTATCAATTAAACATCCACTCATTTCTTATGAGAGTGGATAAATTTACGCCCATTAACAATATAAGTCATTTTTATTGATTGAAAAATTATTCATTTAATTATTAGCATCATTAAACATAATTACCACTTAAAACTATTTAATTTTATGCCTATCTTTAAAATAAAATTTAAATCTGCGAAATTATTAATTAAAACTGTAACTACTTCCATCAGTCATCGTAACTGGATAACTTGTATGTAGAACCTAAGGTAGGCTTATTAATTAAAACTATAACTAATTTAACTACTTTTATTTAATAATTTGATATTTGTTACTTACATGTAAAACCTAAGGTAGTATTTTATTTTTTTTGGATGGATTGGACGTTCATCCATGAAAAGATTATTAATAGAAAGATTTTTATCAAATGGATCGGAATGAATTGGATTTCTTAATTTTTTTTAACTTCTCTCACACCCTCATCTCTCAATGGATATATATATCCATGTGTTGGTGGTAAATAATCCCTAATCCACCATGTTGGGAAGCCTTTTGCTGCCATACAGCAGAATCTACAGGAGGAGTATTTTCATATATATCACCCAATGCTCTGAGTATGTATTGAATGCACACAATTAGAACAAGACTTCTGATAGGCAAACTGGAAATGAAAAAATATGAAAAGTTTATTCTAGGAGGAAATTGAAAAAATAAAGAGAGTAGAGAGCAGTTAAGGTTG
>Ga0099825_1006100_pt1 | contig 15207 bp, 8 predicted proteins | sample SiratroredBW_FD_76838 | JGI IMG/M metagenome (GOLD analysis project Ga0099825, IMG submission 76838) | Root nodule microbial communities of legume samples collected from California, USA - Siratro red BW | ecosystem: Host-associated > Plants > Roots > Nodule | place: USA: California | collected... | reverse complement strand
ATATATATATATATATATATATATATATATATATATATATATGATTAATATAAATATTTTTCGTCAAAATCGAAATTTTCAATATGTAAATACATACACATGTTTATCATCTCAAATCTTAACTTTATGCGTAATATGCTTTTTAAATTGAGTAAACAAAATTAAGTTGGTCCTACGATAAACACCAAACTTAACTGTAAAATATATATATATATATATATATATATATATATATATAAATAGAATCACTCATTAAAAAACCTAATCAAACTCCTTTTACAATATTAAACTATATAACATTAAATAAAAGAAGTGAATCAAAATTAAAAAAAAATCCTAAAAAAATGGAACCATGTTATTTTATAGAAACATGTCAATTAATTGAATCATTTTTATAAAATGATTTAATTCATTTTTGTATTTATTCAAGATTCAAATCTTGCAGGGTCCTGAAGTTTCTCGATTTCATTAAACAGAACCAAAATTGATTGTTACAAAGTGTAACTTTTATAATGATATTTTTATTTATTTTTTATCCGTGACGTGAAGTTGCATTTTCTAAAGTTATTTTGATGTTTAAACTTAAAATAATTAGATTAGAAAACATAAATCATGATTAAGAAACAAATACAGCAATGTCACCTGCACAATAAAAAATGCACTTAGCAAATTGATGACATCATTGATGGGGTCATCATATGGCATCAAACTAATTGGCATGGGAACACATTTATGAACACATCAGCTATCTGTTTTAGATCTTATCTATATCCATCTGGATCTAACAAAAGAAATAAATCCTTTGAACACCTAAAGGAACATATCTTATAATTAATTCTCCAAACAAAAAACACACAACCCTTTTCACTTAAAAGTGATATAATAATCCCACTCTTTAAATTTATGGTACCATTTATTTCTTGACTTTAAAAATGTAAAAGAACATTTTAGAAAATTTGATCTTCAAAACATTGTATTATTTTCTCTTATTATAGTACTCTAAAATATTTCCTTAGAAAAAAAATATTATAACATAACATTGAAAGAAATGATAAAATATTATTAGGTCATTTGTGAGAGTGTTGAACAAAAAATTGAAATTTTTAATTTTATATACTACATTTTTCTAAATGTTTTCTATTTTCTTTGTTTAATACTCTGAAAATATTGCTTCATTTTAAAATAACTACAATTTTATCCTTTTTTTTAAATGGACTGATATTCTTAGTTTTGAAAGCAACATTTTTTTTTCTTAATTTTCCTCCAAATAATTATATTAATATATTTTCAACAGACAAAAATAATACATTTTGATAAAAATAAAATTATTTTGGTTAAATTCTTTCACTAAATAACATGTTTGTTATTCCTATTAATAAAAAAAGTGATAATTAATAAAATTTTAGTTCTCAAAACTTTATTGCTTTTTTTCTTCTAACAATATAGTTTTTAATGTATGTTGACTTAATTTATTTATTTCTATGCAACAATCACATTCAAGTTAAAACCTAAAATTTCTTACATGTTATTCAAATTCTACAAGATCTACATATTATTCAAATATAGTAAACAATTTATAAAAATTAAGTTAAACATTTTAGTATCATAGTTACTCTTGCTTCACTCCATTCTTTGGTCAACCCTAGTAATTTCTTGTCTATCTTAATTGATCCACCCCAAAGTAGGACCATTGACATAACAAAGTTTTAACCCCCAACACCCAACCACACTACTATACAATAGATTATTTGGCTTCCTTCAATCATTCCTTCAATTTTCTATTCTTGAGGTGCGGCAAAAACAAAGATAGAATGGATTAGTTTACCAAGGTAAGGTCGGCTAGCAAGGGAAAAGGCATGTGTGGTGTGGCCCCATGACAGTGACAATGAAGGCTAGGACAAATGAATCTGCAGAATTTGGCTCATGGCTGAAGGGAAACGTGTGCTTCACGTAAATGTCTCATTCCCACTTGTCCTACATCCACACAACTCTCATTAAACAAAAATGTGAAACCAAAACCCCTTTTTCCAAAACTGTCCCTTCCCACCACTAGTCCTTCATGTCCCTCCAAGGGGCATTTCTGTCTTTCAACTGTACAAGACAAAATTTTTGACTACCCCACTTGGATATATGGATAGATAGGGTTGCAACCTGGAAGCATCCATTTGTTTAAGGAAGAAAAATGCAAGGAAACAACTAAAGTTGACCTTGACCAGCTTACCCACCAAACAAGCCAGCACCCTATCTTTGACTAGTATGCCATCCTATTAAATGCATGACTTGTCCTTATGCCCCTCCAATCATCAAATTGAACTTCTTTCTTATGAGTTTCATTTTTTTTTTTTCAGTAGATTATGATTATGTGTAAATCAAAGCCATGTGACACAATTTAATGTTTTAACAAAAATAACTCACAAATTTAATGTTTTAACAAAAATAATTCACATTTCTTGTGAGGTTTACTGTCAATGTAGTGAACAATTAACAAGAGATAGCAATCTTACAAAAGATTAATATGAGGTTCTCTTCCCAACTGAAGAGACACCCCAAAGTAATAAAAAAATTTCAACAACACCATCTGTAACATACAACAGTTATGGAATATGTACTATACCAATCCTGTGGCTGTATAAATTTACAACAAAACAAACTAAAAAATGCAATAAATGGAATGAACCTTATTTGTTCAGTAAATCCTAATCCCCCTTTCAAAATTTTCAAACTTTGATGCCTACCAAAAGGGAAAAAATTTTCCTTCAGCATAGTAGAGACTCAAGGAACACGTCATCTCTGGGCTCCTCCTTGGTTCTGGAGGAGAAAACATTGTCAGATAGTTGTTGCTGATTCATGTAGGATCCCATTGGATTCCCAAAACCCGAGAATCCAAAACTTCCTGGAGCTTGTAGCATCTCTAGGGTGAAGGGTGACTGCCCTTCAGGTGGTGCTTGTGGCCTTTGGCCTTGAACAGAACTGTCAGTGTGATGGATCACTGAGATTGGCCCTATGGCAGTGGCTGCAGTGGTGGGGTTTGCAGCATTGTTTGGCAAGGGTCTGTTAACAGAATGGCTACCACTGCCACGAGCTGCAGGGACATCATGGTTGTGCTTTCCCTCATAAGTTGTGATCACAGCCCTTAGGTCATGTGAGGCTCGTTCCACGTGCTTCCTCACTGGACATCCTGGGTGTGTGCACTTGTAGTAACTCCTGCATGTCACAAGTTAACAACAACAACATCAGACCAGCCAATATGAGTACTTTTATTCTTCTAAATCACATGCACACATGACAAAAAAATCAAAGTTGCCAAATTTGACCAAGGAATTTCAGACAAGGGAAAGGAAAAACTGGTACAGGGATAGTAGTGTACAGCAGAATTTCCACAATGAAAAAAATCATCATTTATGATGAGGCATGGAAAGATATAGACAAAGAAATATCAGCTATCATGCAGTTACAATGTCTATACCATATTTAGATTAGACAAAATGGTGTGTACACTTAACAACATTAAAAATTTGCACTACTGTCATATACACAGTAAGTTAATAACTTCTATAATACTACATTATCTACTATGAGTTTCGATTAGTCCCCTAGGAAATTCTTCATAAATAAATCAAACTCTTTCAATTTCAATTATAATTAGCATGAGAATGAGGAATTCCTAAATGGATTCTCAAACTACTATTTCTTCAAAGTATAACAACTTTCAAAAAGTTGAACAAAAGTAAAACCTACAGTGAGTGTCTTTGTTTACCTTGGATTTGGATTGCCCTTTACTACTTTCTGCCCATATTTTCTCCATCTGTACCCATCATCTAGGATATCAATGTCACTGGTTGTCTGAACCACAACTCTAGGTTCTCTCACTGTTCTACTACCAGGCGCTGACATACCCTCGTTTTCTCCTTCAACTTTCCTGAAAAATTAATGGAAAAATTAACTGAGAAATTAACCACACAAATGATACTACAAGAAAAAAGGCTACAAAGTGGACCAGGGAACCTTAATTATGATGCAAAGTAATGAAGTAAAAACTGACCATCTTTTTGCATCAGGTTCATCTTCATCATATTCGTCTCCTCCTGATTTACACTTTTGAGAACTCTGCTCAAAGTCATCATCTCCTATTGATATTGATGAGTTATCTGGGGTGGCGGCAGAATCCATTTGTCCACTACCATGAGTGGCATATGATTGATCCTGGATTTCATTGCTGATGGGATTTGAAGGAGGGATTGCAAGAGAAGAGGAAGATGATGAGTTTCTCCTAGTAGATTGAGGCTTGGGATGGTTATGAGTACCCTTATAAACTATCTCAGTTATTTGTCCATCTAAAGACCTCTCCACCTTCTTCTTCGTAGGACAATTTGGATATGTGCATTTGTAATAACTTCTTGGATTTTCACTCCCTTTCACTTGTTTTTGACCATACTTCCTCCAATTGTATCCATCATCTGACTTTCTGCTTAAGGTCTGAGATTGTGGGGGATAATTTCCAAAATCAGATGGAAACCCATTGCTATGGTTAGTTTGGACACTACCAATCTCCGGGGGAAAACTATGCATGGAAGAAGAGTTTTCAGTTTTCATCATACTCTTCCCTGAAGAAAAACTATCTTGCTTTGTGGTTTCCTGAAAATTCCATGGATGTTGCTGTTACAAGGCATCAGATTGAAAATTTAGAAAAGAATAAGATATAATGCAAAAATCCAACAAGAGAAAGACAACTATTTTGCTTAAATGAGTAAATAATGCATTGAAATGGATCACGTACGTTTTGAACTGCAACATTTGAAGATTGATATGTTACAGTGGATGAAGCAGGAGGCCTTGGCTGGGTCTGGAAAGAGAAATTTGAGAAGCTTTTGTCTTCTTCTTTGACAATTTGCCGGTTTCCCCCCGAACTGCTCTTCCAATTGAAGCTCTGAGAAACAAAAGCTCCAGTTGTTGGAGATGGCAGTATCTGTATTCAGAAACACAAACCCATTAATTCAACATCAACAAAAAGCAAGTCGGTGAAACAGGAACCACAAGTCATACATAAGGAAAAACAAATTACCAAAAACAGAAAACAAAAATCTCAAGCAAAGCAAGTTCAAATTCCAAAGAAATTCCCTTGCTTTAACATACAAATTATTGACCAAATCTCTTACATGATATAATTATCTTACATAAGTTGAAAACAAACATAGAAAGAAAAACCAAACTACAAAACTCTCTCCTACGACACATGCTAATGATGTCTGATTCCAACAAAATTATATATAAAAAACCACAAAAAACATTTTAATTTTTTTGTCCAAACTTTTCTTAACAACCAAACTCAAACAACAAAGTAAGACAAGAGAGGCGGGGTGATGAAACTGACGTTAGAAGCGTTAAGGAGAACCGGAGAGTCAAGAAGCTCAGCAGGGCTCAAACCAGGAGGAATAGCAAAGTAAGAAGAAGGAGAAATGGGAGGAGGGGAGAGAGGCAAAGAAGGAGGTGGGGTGGACTTGAATTTGGGCACCCCAGAGGCATTTCTCTCAGACAAGGCACCCTGAGACTTGTGGTTGTTGTCTGTGGGAGAAGCAAGGAGGTCAGAGAAAGAAGTGGTCATGAAGGGGTGTGTGGAGAAGGTGAAGTTGGTGAAGGAGTTTGCTGTTGCAGAGGTGTCTAAACTACCGGTAGAAGAAGCCATGAGAAAGGAGAAGGAGAAAAAGGAGTGGAGAGAAAATCTTTGAAAGTTGGAAATGGAAATGTTTAATATAAAGAGGATGAGGGTACGTATTGGACAAGGTTTTGGTTTCTATTGGGGGACGATATTTCTGGGAAGGTAACAAACAAGAAATGAAGGGATAGTTTGACCGCTGAAAATTTGCCACCGTGTATATCTTTTTTCTATTTTTTGGAATTTTTAAAAGTGCTTTTTTCAGTCAAAACTCGTGGGTTTGACTGGATGGCGGCTAGGCTTGCACTGAGATTTGCTTCTTTGTTTGTGTTACTGCTATGTGCAGTTTGGAATCTCCAAATGGGTTTAGCTGCTATGCTTTAAAGCCTCTCTTTTTTTTGTTCCCTCTGCATTAAAGCAAACACGTTAGCTACTATTGCAGAGCTAAAAGCCGAGATGATTGTGTTGTTACTTTTGAACACTGTTTTTAGAGTGTTTCATATAGTTTCCCAAGTTTTGAGCTAGATTGTGTAACAGAAATTGCTTTGTTGTTTTTTATGAAAAGAAAAAACACACAAAGGCGTTCATATGATATGAACACTGTTTTACATGTTTTCTGTGTCAGGAGAAACCAGAAACATAAGGAGAAAAAAAAAGACAAACAGATAAATCAACACATTTCATACATAATGTGTTGGAAAATGAAAATATAATTGAAAAGAAAAAAAGATAAAGACAAGAAAAAGAAAGAGATAAATTGACAGACTTCATAAATAATATGTTAGAAAATGAAAATATAATAAAAGAATAGGAGATAAGAAAGAAATTATACAAAGACGGTAATAACAATATTAGATAATAAATATCTGGTTGCAATACGAATAGATCAGCATGTAGATAGGAAAAGATAGATATACAAGAGATATTATATATTCTTCTACGTAAATCATGGTAATAGATAAAAAGTAAAATGTCACTGGTAGGAATTTCATATATTGAATAGTATTAATGTCCAATCTAAAATGGTATAAAGGTAAAAATATTATTATATTAGATTTGTTAGAAAATTCAAGCACTGATTTTTCAGAGTTTAATTCTCTTTTATGTTACTATTGTACACCTAAAAGTTCCTATAAGTAATTCAACACTGTCAAAGATAAGTAGTTAGGAAGTTGGGATAAAAACATGCAGAAGGTTGTGATGGCAAAATTGGATGAAATAGATATGTGGATAATTAAAGTTGTGGATATTATACTATTTAAATGGAATATTCATACAACATTTTTGCCAATTCAAAAGTTTTGGTGGAGATTGGTTGGTAAAGATATAGACTTGTATACAATTAAAATTAAAATAACTCATTTGTACTGTAGTTAAAAATCACTACTACATGTTTTTTATTTCTCAATTATATATTATTCTAGGATGTGTATATTTTTACTGAAAGATTGATTTTCTTATAGTAATCCTTTCTCACTGCTTTTTAATTTTTAATTATGTTTTACATAATTCTACAAAATGTCATATTTGTTGTGGACATAGAATAAAAAAAATAAAAAGATAGTATTCTAACTTTTGATTTCTTGACAACTCTATTCTCGTTAAAAACTTAAGTGTTAGAATGTTAGACATAGAGCTTGTTATAGAAGTATATTAGAGATTATATGTCCTTATGTATATTTTAAGTAAAATTATATAAAAATTAGAATACTTCAAATATCGTTTTTATTAATTTATTTTTTACCTAAAACAAATAAGTGGTTGCAATATATTCTGTCAAATATTTATTAAAAAAAGAAGTCGACTCTACCAAATATATACATCTTTCGACTTCCTTCATCTAAAATATATAGGTCCCTTCTCTTTCTCAGGCAGCGTTTTATCAAGGAACAGATCTTATGGAATTCGTTTTTACAAATACAGAAAGCCTTCTTGTCTTCTCACAGTGTCACTTTTACAAAACAATAATAATATTTCTATGAAGTTATTCTTCAAAACAATAGTTAGCAAATGTTTCCAATATACTAACTTTCATGTATTTGTGTGGTTAAATGACAAGTAAATTTGATTACTCTGTCAAGGAAGACACCCAAAAGTATTTAAGAAGGAAGGGGAGTGTAGGTGACATAAGTGTCAATTTTTACCATTTATGTTAATTTAATTTTTGGTACTGGCTTTTTGTGGTGGTTACTTGTTATAGTGATATATATATTGAATAAATGTTAGGTTTAGAAGAGTATCTATAATTGGATGTAGGTTCAGAATTTAAGTTTGCTTTGTTAATGTTTGAACCTAATTAAGTACCTTTCAATTGTGTAATATCACAACTATTTAAGATGAGATTTTTCTAGATATAATTGATTATGTGTGGCTGTTAATTATAATTAATTTTGTTATAATTTATAATTGATAAGGTTACGGTTTTCTAGCAAAACCAGTTATTGGAATTTTTACATGAATTCAAAGTAATTAGAATTCAAAACTATAATTACTATATTAAAATATGGATTAAATTTGAACAACTGTTTTAATAGTTCAATGTGTATTTAGTATAATTATTTTAATAAATTGTAATAAATTTTCTTTTTGCTAGTTTTGATTATGTGTTTAAATAAATTGAGTATTAAATATAATTTATGTTTTATCAATGTCAAACTCAATATACATGTACCCCACTAAATATAAGTGATACCATTATCATATACAATCATTATTTATATGCTTCTCGTGACAAATGTGAGTATTGTACACATGTATAGTTTAATAAGTTTTTACTTACATAAATGTAAATGAGTATATTTAGTCAAATAAATTTTTTGTTTGAACAAATAATAAATATATTTTATCTAACAGACGTAAGTCTTATATACTTCATAATACATTACAAACTTTAATAATTACTTGTTTTATACTTGCAGGAATTATAAATTTCTTTAACATTAAATCTCTTCAATAATATACTAAAACTTGTTTCCTCAAATCACTTCTTTGCAAAAGGTAAGATGTAAATATAGCAAGTCAACCAATTATATAAAGGTTGATACTTATGAACAATAGATAAAATAATTTTATAAATATATGACATGAAGTCCATGATTTGTTTAACAATTTAAGTTATTTGCATGGATCGATGTTGATAAACAATTTGAAGCGGAGAACAATGTTTGGGATAGTTTGATAATAGTATTGAAACTATTTTAAGAATCTTTTTACATGTAACAACATGCATATGATATTTTTGTACTCATCATGTTAGGGGTACATAGCTTATCCGAAAAGTTTTTGTCATACTAAAAATTAAACATTAGGCTAAACCTAGAAAGATGTATATTAAGGTTAGAAAGAGGAGAGTTCTTAGGATTCATGCTCACATACTGAAGTAAATTGTGAAAAAATATTCACTAAAATGTATAGTTTCAGAAACATAAAAAATCATTATAGCTAACCAATTCTTGAATGCATGAACATCACTTAGTTCTTATAAAAATGACTCACCACACATTTATATGCAAACAAGTCGAGTATATTTTTCTCTACTGTAATATGACTCTAGCTCGTTCATGGAACTTGATTTACTAGTGTACAAATTATGTCAAATAGGTTTAAACCAAAGATATAAAATTTTTCTGTTTCTTTATCAATTTGGATTGCTTCTTGAGCCTACAGGTCAATCTAGGAATGATGTTGAGACAAGTATTCAACAAAGATGATATGAATTTTTTTTTTTCAAAGCATTACAACTTTTCGTCACTTGTTTCACTCCTCAATTTTAGAAAGTTAATTAGTAATTGCTAATAATGTCGAAATGTCTCAATTAAAGATATAAAAATTTTCTTTATATTTTTTTTTTTCAAGATTATCTTTTGAGTTTTGAGAGACAATATATTATTTGACCTAATAAATAATGCCAACCTAAGAGAATATCTCATATTAGTAGTATAATCTCTATTTTAAGTATAATTACCAAATCAAATGTTAATTGTACACAATACAAATTTATTACATATTTAATATATAGCTATATTTTTTTCTACTTAAATATTAAGGTGTATAAAAAAAGTGTTATAAAAAAAAAGAAATTATACAAACGTGGTATAATTATTAAATGCGTATTTAAAAAAAGAAAAGAAAAGGAAGCAACATATCGAATAGAAAACAACCCTTCATATATTAAATATATCAATAAAGTGTTTTTTAAATGTCAGTATCTGAACATAGGAAAATATAAACTAATGTTATTTTATTTAATGAAATTATCACTAATATACTCTTGATTTAATTTCTTCTTTTTTTTTTTTTTGAAAAAGTTCTTTCATTCCCGATAAAAAGTTTCAAGAAATGATAGTTTAGAAGAAAATCGTAAAATTAATATAATTATATATGCTACTAATTAATTTTCTGAATTAACGTGAATTAATATTTTTTGTTAATATTCAAGATCAGAAAATAAAACATTCTTAATTAACTTTTTTTTTTTTCACTTTTACATTTACGAAAAGTGCTAATAATTTTAACTTTTAGTGCAAGTTAATTTTTTAATAAAACAGCTTCTTATTCATTAGAAGAATGCGAACTATGCACTTTATTCAATAATGTAACATGTCCTATGCAAGATTCGAGGAAGATGAAAATGGTGGTTGTTATTGGCATTATTAGGAGAAAGTTGGGGCACCCATTGTGTGTTTGCATTTTCAAAGCAGGAACAGTGGGAAAGGTGAGAAAGAAGAAGGAAGAAGATGAAATTAAGGAATATTAGAGAAAAGGTTAAATATGGAAAATTTGACAGCTTCACATGATTGGATTGATCCAAGATGGCGCAATCTATGCAAAACATATGTTTCTAGAAGACAAAACAAATAACATGTAGTAACGTAAGAAAAGATTTAGTATAGCGTGTGGAAGAAATTTTTAAGAGTGTCTGAGGTTAGAATTATTACAACCAAAATAACACTCACACTTCTTCTACATTGCTTAAAAATATTAAATCATAAATTTTTATAGTTTTATTTTTCGTTTAGTGTTTTTCTTTTCTAATACAGATATGAGGTTCATTAAAATTTATGTTTTCTAATAAATTTTAGTTAACAATATAGAAAGTATTAAAAAAAATATTAACTTTTTCTTTATCAAAGAGTCATAATGTATTGATATTTAAGAGTTTTGTTTTTAATTAAGCTAATTCAGCCGAAAAGTAAATAGCATATATGACAAAGAATTGTTTCAACAAAAATCGAACTCCAACAATAATTTTTATCATTTTCACCTAATACGTGAATAAAACAATCACTTGTAATATTTGCGCTTCTTTTTATAAAATATATGTGGTTTTATATGTTTTGGTTCTTCTAGTTAAAGGTACCTATATATGGTGAATATCATTACATATAAAAAATATTTACATTTAATAGTTATCTGTATCTTGAATATAATTATTTTTGAAAAGTACACCTGGGAATTCCAGTATTTGAATGATAATTGTATCCATTTTATATTTTTATATATCTATTGTTTAACATCACAGTACTTATATTATTTTATTTTTATCTCGTTATATATATATATATATATATATATTCCATATGCATACCAAAAAGTTAATTTTATCATTCATTCAAATTTGCTTCCAAATGCATAAAAGAATTCAAATATTTAATGTTGACAGCAATAAAACTATCTACATGCAAGTATTTAAACATTCAAGCAAACAGAACCAGTAAGAGTCATGCGAAGAAAAAAAGAACAAATTTACGAATGGGAGATTAGTTGAATTTGAGTCTATTTGCATAAAACTTTCAATTAACACTTCGAGAAATGAAACCTTTTTTCTATAAATTAATTTGTTAAAAAGTCATATTATATCTTTAATCTCTCAAATTAAATTAAGTTTTTTATCCTTCAAATTTAAAATGTATTGTTTTAGTCAATAAATTTAAAAAAAAATTGATTTAATTGTTCAGTCCAACTATCTTATACATAAATGTTAAAATGAATACGTTAGAAGGAAATTGTGTTAGATATTTGATGATTAGAAAATGTAAGATCCGAAGTAAATTATCATGTAAATATTTTATAATTGTTAGTCATATAAGCTATACTTTTAATGATATTTAAGGATAGCGGAGCTAAAAGAAACATTTTTTATAGATCAATTTTAAATTCGGAAAAACATTGGGAAGCTTACTTCAAAGATGAAAAAATAAAATCATATTTCGACTTTTAACTGAAGTGACAGCTAGTTTTATCTTATGAAAAATCTGATTTTATTTTTTTCTCATTCTGGAAGTGTTTGTAGAAAAGTTGTTTTGCTGATGTAAAGGTTCAATAAATGTATTTGTCTAGGATAGTGATGATATGAATAAATAGTCTAACTTCTTAAAGCATTTCATTTTAATGGTCATTTAATTGATTTTCTTAAAATTTGAAATTTTATCACACTTTAAATTATTAGTTTGTAAATGAAAAGTAGAAAAAAACAGGTTAAATATTATAGTAGTAAATTTTGGTACATTAATTTCAAATATTTTGATGATGATTTAAGAAAAAAAAATTACAAAGGAAATTAGAGTGATGAGAAAACAAAGATGAACCTAATGTGAAAGCCAAAAACTTCTCGGCCATTTCCTTTCTTTCTTCTCTTTTTTTTTTTCTTCTTCTAATTTCTTGTTTCTTTTATCCAGACTTTTTTTTTTTATCTTTTTTCGATAATAGATTTTACTTAATACAAGCTAATTAAAAGTTTAGGATTTAGAGTTAATTTTTATAATTTAATTTAAGGTTTGATAAATACATTTTTACTCATACTTAAAATATTTAATTTTAATTTTCTTGAATTGGAATTAAAAATAAATTCACTATTTTAATTATAATGTACTTAATTGAATTTAATTAGACTTTAATTAAGATTATTGAGTAAATTTATATTTTAAAGCTTAATAACCTACTTTTCTTTGATATGATCTTTGATATGATCTTAAACTGTAAGTGATTATTTTAAGTGATTCCAATAATTTTGGAAAGACGATTTTGATTTTAATAAAGGAATAAAATACTTTGAATATTGTAAAGGTAAGCTGATGTGCGTAATAGATCGTCTGGTTGTTCAGAGTCCATTAGACCGATTGTTTTAGATTTTATGCTATGGATTGATATCGACTAGTATTATGAGATTGATTAATACAAGTTTAATTAACTTATTTAAAATAGAATTAAAAACAAAATCTCATAAACAAAATTGACAAAATATGAGAAAAATAATTAAAAAATAAAATTTATAAAATTTCAGACAAAAAATTTACAAAATTTAAGAAAAAGAATTAGAGAATAAAATCTACAAAATCTAAAAAAAAAAAAATCTGAAACAAAATATGGATCCAAAATTTGGGAGAAGAGAAAACCTATAAGATGTTCTAACCTAGTTGTATAATTTTTATTAGTCTTATATTTTCTTCTTTGTAATTCTTTTTATTTTGCCTATGTATGAAAGGATAAATCGTTTTGATTAATTTTCTTGTGATTTCACATTAAATTATAAAGTCTTCTACAATTTAGTTTTGTTTTTTAATTTTTGTATTCAATTATATTAGACAGTTTAGTCATTTTAACTGTTTATTGATAATTCAATCATATTCTTTAATTGGAATTTTGTTTAATTTGCTTTTATTTTGAAAAATATCTTGTTTGCTTAATTCAAGAAATAAAAGACTAAAATTCTCACATGTATATGGTTGGACACGGATGAGGAATTTCATGAATTGATTGATGCTTATTTGACTAATTCGCAAATTGATGTATACTTGTTTGGTTAATTCACTTCTTTTTTGAAATCAGATTAATGATATAGATGTCAACTGATGAAGGATTCAATAATAATAGATGAACTCGATAGTCAATTTGTTATTTTATTTGCTTTAGTCTCGTTTTTTTAATTTTCTGTCTTCAATAGCAAGTAACTTCCTTTTTTAATTAAATGTTCTTATTAACTCAAACTGGTTGGAGACGATTTTTGAACTCTTTTCTGTTGAGTTTAACTGGATTCGTTAGGAGACGATATGAGGTTAACTAACTCTATCTATATTATAATTATATTGACTTTCATGCAATAGATGGTTTATGATGAACACCAAACAATCCAAGACACTGCATCAAATGGTCTGCACTCATACTCCTTTATTTGATTGAAAACTAAAGTGACCAAAGTTTTTTTTTGTTCCAAAAATCTTTACACTCTTAATTTTGTATGCAAGTATTTATTTTAATGATATTCATGTTCTTTAATCATCGTTTCCTAAAAGATAAACCATTGCCATGTAAGAAGAGTTTAACTCTAAGAATCATTGAAGCAATTTCCACTCCATTGCAAGTAATTGATATTCATGACAAAAAAAAAAATGAAAATGGTGGAAGAACAAAAGTTGCATACATAAGCTAAAGATAAGAACAAACAAATTGGGAAACACATGCTAGGCACGTCAGCTTAAAATGCTAAGAAAAAAAAAAGGAAAACAGAAATAAAATTGAACGGTAAATAATAGTATAAGTGAGACTCACCACGTACTTTGATTAAGAAATGTTTCCACTTGAGAAGGAACACACAAATCTAAAAGAGACTTACACTTGAGGGGGAGATTCAATGTGAGTTGGAATTTCATATTGTATAAAATTGAGCAAGTTGAAAAATATACAAGTGAAAAAGACAAAATAAAATCTATTATTTTAAGTTAAGTGGAAGGTTATAATTTTATTATAGTCTTTGTTTTTGTAATCCTTTAATAATAATCTCTCTTATTATTTACCCTTTTAAGTGGTACATAAAATATTTTGTAAGTAAATGTTTTCACCATTTCAAATAATTTTTCTCTTTATCTTTCTTTTTTTAAAGATCCAATCAAATTTCATAAGTTTACTTCTTCACTAGTAGAAAAAACACATTCTACGACAGGATATCATCGTGGTTAAGAGGGAATCACATTCGAAAAAAATGTGGTGACAATTTTGAAATTAGGTACAATGATATCACTGCGGTTGTCTACAACAACCGCAGTCGTATTAACGTTGCAGGAGATACCACCACGATTGGTGAGAGAATCGCGGTGGTAAGACACACAAATATTTAAAAAAGAAATGTTGCAGGGAGATACCACCGCGGTTGTTTCCAGAACCGCGGTGGTAAGCACATAAATAATTTTAAAATTATTCTGCAGGGAGGATACGACTGCGGTTGGTGCCAAAATTGTGGTGGTATGTGGATACGACTGCGGTTGTTTGGGAGTACCGTGGTCGTGTCCCCTATTTTAAGGAACCCGTGTTCACTTTTTCGTTTACACTTTCATCTTCCCTCTCTCTCGTGCAGCACTCTCGTCCCTCACCGTCTCTCACTGTCGTCCCTAGAAGTGTCTCACCGTCGTCCCGTCGTCTCTCACTATCGCCATCGTCGCCGTCTCTCATGGATCTAACCCTCTCTTCCTTCTAACCGCCTTTTTCTCTTCCTTCTTTTCCATTCCAAACTCTAGATTCTCTTTCTCTCTATTTTCTCTTCTTCATTTTCTACCTCTTCT
>Ga0099825_1006099_pt1 | contig 15208 bp, 8 predicted proteins | sample SiratroredBW_FD_76838 | JGI IMG/M metagenome (GOLD analysis project Ga0099825, IMG submission 76838) | Root nodule microbial communities of legume samples collected from California, USA - Siratro red BW | ecosystem: Host-associated > Plants > Roots > Nodule | place: USA: California | collected... | reverse complement strand
TATATTTTGTTTTTTTTTTTTTTTTTTTTTTTTTTTTTTTTTTATTATTTTTTTTTTTTTTTGGTTTTTTTGCTTTTTTTTTTTTTTTTTTTTTTTTTTTTTTTTTTTTTTTAATCAAGATATCCTTTATATTGCTTTCACCTGAGCTTGTGTTTTTTTTTTCAGGTTAGCTTTGGGCAATCAGAGGCCAAGGTCTGTTGGTTATCTAGTATCTACTTATTTACCATATTATTCTCTATAAGTACTGTTTTATTAAGTTAGTAAACATGTCGCATTTGGATTATATTTTATTTAATATTTAAATGTTCTTAATCATCAGGAATTTAATCAGCCTTGCCAAGGATTTTTGAAAATACATATGTTGTCATTTAACTTGTAATTTATTTCAGATTGAGGCCATCATGAATGACTTCATACAGCTGAAGCCACAGTCTAATGTATACGAAGCTGAAACTATGGTTGAAGGTTATTTGCATCTGCGAACTAATTGGTGTTTTATGTATGGTAATATGTTATCTTTATATCCGGCATAAATTCCTTTCCTCACATCTGTTCATTTCCTTTGAGAAGGGACACTGGATGGTTTCTTCTTTGATTCGGATGAGGAAGCTGGCAAGATGCAGAAATCAACCAACCAAACTGATCAAAATGAGAATGGTGAGGAGCAAGCTAATGGTAAATCCAAAGGGAAGGCTGACAAAACATCAGTAAGTTTCCTGATAGTCATTATTGATTTTAGATTTCTGCTTTGTGAATGAAAATGCCGGTGCGTGATGCATACTTAATTGCTGAATATCTGGATGCAGGGTGCTGAAAAGAAAAGAGGTGGAAATACAGGAGGAAAGCCACAAGCAAAAGTAGGAAAACCACAAGCAAAGATAGCAAAGAAAAAAACTCCAGGTTCCAAAAGGTCAAAGGCCAAGAAATGAGTCAAAGAAGCTCTCTGTAATTTCTTGTATATGTCATGAACCAACATAATTCAACCCTTGGATTAAAAGTAGAGATGCTGAATTACTTTTCCCGTGACCGAGATGGCGATAGTAGAATAGCTGCTGTTAGAGTTCTTTTCAAACCCCACACTATAGCATTAAAAGCTTATAATCCTGCAGAATGAGTTCTCAGAAATTCCTTATAATGTTTATTTTTTTGGGCCAGTTTCAATATTACTGGTAGTAATTTCATTTCCAGTGAAATATCATTTATGGTTTCTTTTAATTTATCTCCATTAGCCGGCTATTATCATATAGAAGGGCCACTTTGATCACTAAATTTCTGCAGAACATGTGCTATAGAATTTGAGAGAATGAATTTGAGGTTCCTGGTTACATTTTTCCCTCTTAAAATTTATTTTGCAAGATTTACAAGCTATCCGGAGAGAATAGTGAGTAGACTGGAATTAAGACTGGATGCTGTTTATATGATATCCATTAGTCCCAGCCCTTAGCTTACTGGAGCTTTAGAACAGTACTTTCTGAATCATTTGTTCACAGAGGGTTCTTCAAGTGTAATATTTCCGTGGTTTATCATTTCCGTCTTATTGATTGGGCCTTTTCTTCCCTTCTGGAAATCCCTCGAGGATACCTTTTAGATGTTATTTTATATCATTGGTCGTGTCTTACATATGCCAAGAAAGTAAGAGTGAGAACCAAGAGAAAGATTGGCGGTGGAAAGGGTAATAAAATATTTGATGAGGAAGTGACCTGCTGCTGATGCTTCCAATAAGGCTGTCTAATTGGTGGAGGAGGAGATGCAGGAGTTGGTCTTCCCATGCTGTGGTAATGTAAAATGTTAGCTATGGTCCTTTTTCTCCTTTTATGGCAAATTGGAAATAAACTGAAAGGGAAAGGAAATTAAGTGAATGGGTGAGACGATGTATGGTGTGTACCCATTGCTGTTGGGACAGAAAACAATATCGTATTGGTATGCTTTGCAAGTGAAAGTGCTGGTGCCATCGTCAAACGCATAGCTATAAGCTCTTGGACAAGCCTTCTTGAATAAGGTTGAATAATAGGAAGGTTGGCATGTATTTGGATTTGCAAATTCTCCACTGCAGCAATACTTGTCCAACTTGAATGCCTCACAAGCACTCCTACACCCAACTACCCGTTGGTTTTGGACACCTCCCAATACTTGAAGTTCTGCTGGGCAACCTGTACCATTTTATTTTTTTTTTAATTGTATGTGGTGGTACCCTTGTGATTTCTTCTGTTATTTAATTACCCAATTACATAGTTGTTCTTTAAATAAACTCTTACCTCTGTTAATATCAGTAATGCAACCTGTGGCATTACAGGCACCACCATATACACCTCGTGGTAGAGCGAGTAATGGCAAATTGTAACCATCTACCATGCTAACATCATAGAAATCTTGTCCATTACCTGCACCAAGTGTTATCTCAAACAGTGAGGTAGGAGGAGCAGCACCATTCCCCTCACATTCCAGCCTTCCTCCACAGTCACCTGTTTGGCATCTGCCAACTCCTGTTGTATCAAATTTACAACCAGTCCTCGCCCATATCCGTCCTGACCAACCTGGGCCAGTCGTAAGTTTGATGCTTTGACCCATGTCCAACCGGAATCCGGTTGTTGCAAGTGGAGGACTCCCTGAACCTGCAAGTGTACCAGGCCATATAGTATGTGGACAGTTGTTGATGATGGTGAATGTGTATGAGAAAGTGCAAGTGAAGAATGTAAAGAGAATGAGAAAACTGGTTAGTTTCAAGGATGGCTTTCTCCTCATATTCAAGAATTATTATAGTTGGTAATATTGAGCCTAAGAAACTAGATGGCCAAGGGAATGGACAATGCCCCTAAGACTTGTAATTTATACTATTCTGAAAGAGGGAGTTGTGTGCTAAATCAGTTATACGTTACAACAAACAAACAGTTACGTTGCTTTCATGAAATCCTCAGCCAGAAGACCAGCTTTATGGGTTTAGTATTTCTTATGTTGTGGATGGCCTCATCTAGAAGCAATTCTTTGCTTTTGTTGTCGCATGGGAAGTTGTACAAATCTGGAATTCTAGGTCCACTCCATCGGATGAATCGTTAGTTTCTTCAAAGAATGGTTTCAGAAAATCTGAGACTACCCTGTAAGAAGTTGGATGGGATTATCATAAAAAAGGGAAATAAACTTCGACTAGGCCTTCCAGGGAGCATCAGATCATTGGCATGTCATATACGTCAGATCATTGGCATGTCATATACGTCAACTTTCCAGGAAGCATAGCCAAATATAAATAAGATTATAAGATTACACAAATATAAATATCTAATTTGTAAAAAATTTAGTAAGCACAATTATTCGCTGAATATCAGAACTTTCAGTAGTTAGATTAATAAAATTCAATAGGTATAGTGTTATTGAAGCAACACTACCGAAGTTACTCCTGAAATATTTTTTCACTAAACTTCATCACTTTTAAGTACCACTTTATATAAAAAAAATCTTATGCTCTTGCCGTTATTTCTTATGATACAGAAAGTGGAGTTTTCTTTATTGTAACTTGTTAAGAACCTTTTAAAGTAATTTAGCTCTTTTAAAATGGAGAGTGCTCTAAGAATAAAGTATAAAGTAATAGCTGTATAGGAAATTAATACTTTCATAATTAATTATGTAGTACATATATTTTCAATAGTTATTTTTTTTTGTTGAATGGTTAATTATCACCCAATAATTTACAATTTAAAGTGCATCTCATTTTTATAAAATGCCAAATCTTCAAAGAAAGGGTATACCGAAATGGAAATTATTTGCCAACGAATCAGGTAACACATTCTTTCAGGATAAACGTGAGTTCTCCTTCATCTGGCACTGCTAACGTTTCTTCAAGAAATCACGTAGGAAAACAATTGGAGGACAATGATGCGAACTTGGATGGCCAATTACCAAACAATTCGGAGCACAGGATTAATCAGCTTATAGCAACAATTTGTCTAACAACTAATCGGTTTGGGTGAAACCTTTCATCAGAATTTTTGATGTTCTGAAGTAAAAATTCTATACCACGTAATTTTCTTCATTTTCCGTTTTCCTTCGGGTAGGGGTTTAGGTTTTTCTGATATATAAGTGCTTTGAAACTATAATTGTTGAATAGATAAGAAATAGGTTAAATATATGAGCGAAAACAATTAAAAATAAATGTGAATGTGAAGTTAAAAATGTTTGAATGAAAAAAAAAATTAAAAAGAGTAAAAACAGGTAAGAAAAGTAGTACAACAAATTCCATCATTTTCTAAAAAATTACTTTTTCTTTCTCTTTCCCACCAAACAATCAAACAATCTAAGCTTTACAATTCCAAATTTCATTAATATTCTGTAACATACAATGTCATTCAAATATCATATACAAACTTAAAATCAGGCTTGAATAAATGCAAAAAAAAAAATTAAAAAATATATAAACACTGAGGTGAAGAGCTTTATTTCATATTTCAAAGGAAAAATCACTTTAAACTCCAATATAGAGGGTAGGGTTGACTGATAGACGAGTCACTTCAATCTGTTCAATCAATGGCGCTGTCCACAGGTAAGAGATGACACAGTGGAAGACAGATTCATCTGGTCATACACCAAAAAGTTCTACTATATTGGAATTGAGCGTGCCAGTTTTTTTAACTTTCGGTATTGTGTCTTCATCATCCTCCAAAACTTGTTGAGAGCATCATAACTGTCCTTTGTTCAACTGTTACATCCTCTGTACAAGTTGCTTAGTCTCATCATAAACTCCAGTAAAGGTTACTTTGAGCATCAGTAGTACCTAAGCATGTACCTACAAGAAAACAAGAAGACAATATCAATATTTCAACTTCTAGCATAGAGTAATTCCATATTAAAATATGTCATCAAGTATTGCAACACAAATGTTTTGAATGCTCCTTGGTAGCACAAGCTTCAAAACCTGCACAAGTCACATTAAACTGAAGACAGCCAGATATCAGTTAACTCATGGAACGAAAAAGATATAATCAAAAGATGAATTAATGAAAATGTGGACTATCATCTCCTTTGAGTCTGCAAAAGAAAAAGAAATCAGGCAGCAAAATAAAAAATTGGTATTCACATGCACAGCAACTTTGTCCATGTGAGGAACTGGTGAGAACCTGAACTTACAGAAGTCAAGGAAATTCAACACATCTATGAATAAGGTTATCAGCCTAAGAGATAAGATTGATAATCATGTCCTAATACAACTCAGATCAGAGGTAGTAGTCTTAGTTTACGAGTACACTAATACTCGAATAGCTCTGCCCTGCGATTACAGAAACACTAGAAACTTCACAGAAGGCTAGAAAACGTTAACAATTAAGTACATCGTTGATACAAGAACACCATTCAGATACAACCGTCCGCTTCTCAACAAGGTTAGCAACAGAAACCGAAGTCAATTCAGACTTCATAACCATCTGAAATCCCCATTCAACAGTCAAGCTACATTAAACACTACATTGCATTGATACTAGAAATATAAGGAGTTCCTACAATAGATGAACATTCATGTCCACTAATAAGTAGTCCAAATAATTGTTCAAGTTCCGTTATTCATACTCATCTGATAGAAAAAAGGGTAAAAAAGGGGGAAAAAAAGGACAAGTGAAGTGCAATGATAAAAGAGTTTTCCAGTTATATGGTATATATCTAGCTCATATCCATGCCATCCCCAACTTGGCTGCAGATAGGACTGACAGCAGAGAAAGATCTCTCAAAGGGAGAAGGGTGGAATTGGGCTTCGCCCCGTCTACGTTTAAAACCACAGCTTTCGGTAGGAGAATTCTCCGCCGCATCATGCTTCCTTCGAACACCTCTCACGGCCTGTTCCTCCGCCGGTGTAAGGGAGAAAATTTGACCACTAGCTCGACAAAGGGAGCTATGGTTGTCATACAGAATTCTCTGGTTACAGTTTTTATCACAGATGTGAGTCAGCCCAGTTAGCTTGCAGCGATACATGTTTCCACAAACATGTTCATTTTGACATTTCCAGTCGCATTTGTGACCAGGAATTTGACCATCTCGGCCCATAATACTCGACAGAAAAATAACATTTGCAGGACCTGCAACCATAGATTTGCCATATACCTCCATTTCTTCAGTCGAGACAGCAACTCCTAAGTATTCTTAACTCACTCCAACTTCAAGCCCTTTGCCTGAATTCTCTGCATGGCCCACCACAACAACACACATTTCAGTCAAACTCAACAATATTCATCATCTTCTACCTACAAACATACATAACACACTCTACCTGAACTCTTTCTTTTCCCTTCTAGAAAGGGTCACTCCACAATACTATCCTATTTCCGTTCACAAAACGCCACGCATAACAGCCTTTGACCAACCATATTCAGAAATTATTAAATTAGACATCACAAAACGCAAATCTAGAATCTAATTGGTGAACAGAATCATATACTCAACTGCTCCATCTACCTTTGACAAACCCTAACAACACAAACATTTTTTACCCAATTCCCATGCGACAGATCTAAACCATACCCAAGTGGGATTTTCAAAACAAAAAAGACAACGCGACAACCAACCCACGCGCTGTCAAAAATCAAGAATCCAAAACTCTGCGTCCTCAAAATTGTTTGACAAGTACATGCCATGCACTAGAACAACAATAATAAAAAAAATGAGAATTTAATTTAAAATCATAACAGGCTGAAAATGAAAAAGGGATGGGAAAATAACTCACAACGTTGTTGAGCTAAGTGAAGCACAGGGATAAAGTCTTGGTCGTCCTTCTCAGTACCTAGAAAAGGAAAAGGCGAAAGCAACAAAAAAGAAAAAGGAGTATTCTATATTTTCTCTCTCTCACACACTCTCACCGCAGAAGCTACGGTAGGAACGAGGAGAAAAGCGGAAGGAGTGGCGTATTTATAGAAACTTGGCGCAGAATGGTGATGGTGGTGACTTTAGACTTGTGGGGTTGACGCCCCACATAGGACAAAACACACGCAAAACAAAATGCAACCCAAATTTTTCTCAAATGTAATTTCGCCCCCACTTTACCTACAATTCTGGAAAAACCTACCCCTTTCTTCTTAAAACAAGTTTTAATTTTAATTTTAATTTTAATTTAATTAATAACCCCATCTGATTAAGGCCTCATAATCGGCTTAGCGTTTTGATTTACTTAACCAAGCGGATTAAGAGGAGAGAGAATGCAGGGCTACAGACCTTATCCATACACACTTCACACGTGTAAGCTCCACCGTCTTCCGCGGCGCATGCATATCGCTATTCTGGGCTTCTTTAATGGGCCCGGCCCATTACCCCAGTTCTACCCTTGGACCTTCTCTAAGGCTTTTATAACCTAATCAAAAGTTTATCTTTTTTTTTTTTTCTTTTCAGTCTAGAAATGCAATTTTTTTAGAATGGTGTAATTTTTCCATGTAATGTCCAAAATGAATAAAAAAAAAAGTATTACTAAAATGAACAAATCTTGTTAGTTAGCCACCATTTCAATAGGAAAAAATTGTGTTAGCTGTACCCACGATTTTACTATAATTCTACCTCTTAATTACATATTCTTAATTATACCCCTTAATTACATTCCACTGTTACTAAAATAGTATAGAATATAAAACGATTGCATCCTCTTAATTACATGCACTTAATTATACCCTTTTAATTACATTCCACTACTACTAAAACAGTACAAAATATGAAACAGAATATTAAAACGGTACATATCTCCTTTTCATTTACGATTTTATTTTATTTGATATTATTATTAAGACATTATCATATTACTAAAAATTATTAAAACATTATTCAAATATTATGAAAACGGTACCGGATTAAACGATGCAGATGTTTCAACATTTTTTTTTTCATTATTAAAAAATGAAATGTTTTAATAAAAAAATAATAATACATTAAACGTAAAAAAACTGTACCATTTTAATATGATGCACCTGTTTGGTATCCTACTCCGTTTTCATGTTTTAATATTTTAATAACAATTTAAAATATTTTTTAATAATATAATAATGTTATAATAATTATAATAAAAATAATAAAATCTAAAACGTAAAAGGATGTGCACTCTCCACCGTTTAACATATTATTATTTTTTTATTAAAATATTTTATTTTAATAATGTTTTAATTATAAATAAAAATGTAGAAACACCTGCATCGTTCTAATTCTGTATCGTTTTCATAATCTTTGAATAATGTTTTGATAATTTTTAATAATATGATAATGTTTTAATAATAATAATTAAATAAAATAAAATCGCAAATAAAAAAGAAATGTGTACCGTTTTAATATCTGCATCTTCTCACGTGCTGTTTTAGGAACAGTGAGATCTAATTAAGATGTAATTAAGTGCATGCAATCGATTTCATATTCGTCCTTCTCATTAATCACGATTTTTTCGGATTGAAATCGTGCCTAGCACCATTTGCCCATTTGATAAAAAGAAAAAATTACTAATTTTGAACATTACATACAAAAATTACATCATTCTAAAAAGAAAAAACATGAAATGCATTGCTTTTAATTCTTCAAATTATTTAGCCAATGCTTTATTATAGAGAGATTAAAACAAAACAATCTTTGTTTAAGAAAACTAATACCCATTTTTACCAATTTTAGATATAAAAAATACATTTTATTAACATTTTATCATTATATTTAAAACATAATAAAAACTAAATTTTATTTTAAATAATAATAAAAAAATAACATTTTAAAATTAATGATATAGTATAAAATTATCTTAAATTTTAATTTTCCAAATTAATTAAAAATATTTAAAACGATGTATAAAAATTACAAGATGTGTAAAAAAAATGTAGTAAATAGAAAATCCACATAAGAATGGAAATGTTAAATTTTTCAATGGTAAATCTACAACTGTACTATGTCACGACTATACTACGAATCCGTAACACAGTTGTAGAATGCTCTGTTCCGCAACCCATTTCGTACGACCCGTAATACATCCACAAATCGCAAACCACATTAAATCTCTCCAAATATTTTATAAATCCAAAAATACATCATACATACCTCAAATAATCCTTAAATGCATTGCTATTGAAGGTTCACGGAATAAAAATGACCAATAAATTGAATCACGGAACCATGGTTGTACTTTGGAAGTGGCGCTGTAGAGAGCTTAATTGGAAAGAACTTTGTGAAGAAGGGAATATAAGAATCTTAAGATAAAAGAATATTTGAGTTTTTACAATAATATTTTAAGAGTATTTTAGTTCGAAATGAAAAATTTGAAAATGTCCCAAGAAATGTTTGGAGGTACAAGAAGAAGCCAGACGGGTGAGCCAAGAATGGAAGAGGTGGCCATAGTAAACTCAAACATTCCATCCCCGTAGAAGCATGTAGAATATAAAATATTTGTGGTAGTTGTGGAATCATAGAATTGGTTGTCTCTGTTTTCAGCCTTTTATTCAGAGATGATTTTGCTGGGTCCATGCTTGATTACATGAGTGTTTGTGAAGTATTATTGGTGCAGATTTTTATAATGTGAGTTAGGATATAACTATGTTCTTTTGGACTGTCTAATCCAAAGTATTTTTGTTTGGTAGGGAATGTCTTGTGGTTATTAAGTATTTAGTGCAGTTGCATTTAAAAATACTATAACCATTTCTTGTGTAAGACAAGAATTTTTGTTATATGCATATCACATGTTTGATGAAATTTGATTTGAGCATTTAGCAGTGGATGATGTTACGAGAGAGAGAAGTCAAAAGTAGGGCAAAAAATTAAAGCAGTGACGGAATTTGAAGCTGGCCATAGTCGGCTATTGGTCACTCCTACCCAATGTGACAAAGGAAAAATGTTTAATATCAATTTATAATGGCTTATGGGACTTTCATTCACACGTCCAATTTAACATTTTTATAAACTAAAAGATTTGATGAGACCATATATTAAAAGTTAATGTTAAAAAAAACAAATATCAAGGTTCACCTTAAAGTTTTCGAAACAAGAACACTACAGCGTTGATTCCATTGTTATTCCATTTGTTTACTGTGCCACAGCTGAATCCAGCTTTGATTCACGAGGATTCAGTACATTAATTAATTTAATAAAAAAGATGTATTGTTTTCAATGATAATTTCTTATATAATTAATTATATAATCATTTTTTAATTATCACTGCTTAACAACAATGCCTATAAAATCATGTGGATAATATTGCTCTAAAATTGTCGAAATAGTTGGCTCCTTGGTAGTCCCACGGTCTTATTTTATAATATCAATGAAGCATTAAATATTTTTATTACATTGAGCAACAAAATAAAAGAGAATTATAAATAATAAAAACTCTGATCAAGAGGAAAGATAGTAAGAGACTTTTAAAGTATATGGCATCGCTTATAAATCTAAAAATCTAATTAGAGCAATGTTATCTCCTTTTATTTTTCTTTTGTTTCTTTTCGATGTTTAAATATATCTTGAACATAATTACTGTTTATCAGTTTTTTTATTTAATTTATAGTGAAATATATTCAATATTTATAATAGAAAGAAGTAGAACATTTATAATAAAATATATTCAATTTTAAAGTTTTAACTCCTATCTATATTTATTGCCTAAACAATTCAAGTGATGTATGAGTTAAGACAAATGAAACTTGAAAAAACATATTTGTGTAAGTAATGTTGTCTCATTTAAGCAAAATAACAAAAGAGAGAAATAGAATTTTGAGTTTTAACTGAAAATGTAAATGTTATAATAAAGGAGTCACTTAAATAATATTCTTCTTTATCTTTGAAATAGGCGTGTAAAATGTAAATGTTATAATAAAGGAGTCACTTAAATAATATTCTCCTTTATCCTTCACATAAGTGTGTTTTCTTCTTGATTTATTATTAAAAGTTGCATTTGCATTTATTGGATATTATATTTTTAATATTAATATTATAATTGATATTGTGATAAACTCGTTGAACGTTAACTAACATATGTCAAGATGATGCAAGCATCCTCACATATTGGATTTGAAAAATAAAATCAATTTATATTATAATTTTATTAATATTAATATTCTAATTGAAAAAAATAAAGGTAAAAAGTTAATAAAAATAAAGAAAAAAAAGACTCATTTAAATTACATGGACAAAAAAAAAAGTAAAAAAATTAAAATATCTTAATATTGATACATCAATATTTTTTCCCTAATATAAATACAATCTTGTAAATAATTTAAATTTCACCTCTAATTTTTTTAATAATTTTAAGTCAGTCTTTTTTTTTATCGTTACTTTAATATTTGTTTTTTCAATGACCTATTTATTCCAATTAAAAACAGGACATTGCAATTTTTTATTATTTTTTTACAAATTCAAGATATAATTATAACATTTAAAAATTTAATTTATTATAAAATTTAATTATAATTTAAATTATAAATTTAAAACATTTATTTGACATGAATAATAAATTCTATGGATTAGAGATATTTATTTATATGCCGCAATGTATAATTTTTATATTATCAACCAATAAATAAATTATGATACGCCTGACTTTAAGGTAGTTACTTCAGTAATTCAATTCAATAAATATAAGTTATTTTAATTAGTTTATATGTTAATTTGGCAAAGTTAGATAGTACTTGAATTTATATTAGAGTATATGATGGAAATAAGTTAGTTTATAAGTTATTATTTTATTATTAATTTTTATTTTCATTTTTATTCTTGTTAATTATTTCAAACTTATTTTTATTCTAAATAAGTAATTTTTTATTAAATTAATTTTTTATCAACTTGTAAAATAGTTATTTTTATTAAACATTTTAATTTAATTATCCAGCTTGTAAACTTTCTGCTCTTAGTTTGTAAGTTTCAACTAGTTTTTTAAGTTAGTTTTTTACCAGAATGTTAGGTTATTAATTACGTGTCAACAACTTACTCTAAAATAAAATAATCAACGTCGCACCCTTACTTTCGTGTATAGATATTGTTAATATTCCTTCTTATTTTCTTACAATCACATTTTATACAAATACCGAACTCGTAAATATATAAAAAAAAAGTGTTTATCTTCCATCTCTGCCACCATTCATTTATCTTTATCTTTTCATGAACACATTTAATTTTCTTAACCGTGTATGGATTTTTGATTTATAAATAGCATATCAAAGTTTAAATTATCTATTAAAAATTCAAAAACATAAATAATATATTTAAAAAGTTCATTTATTATACATTTTAATTATATAAAAATATTTAATCTATACAAAGTACAACGAAAGTAAACGAAGACAAGAAATCCACTAAGAAACTTTTGCTGATCCGAATCCGCAAAGTGGAAAATCCTCCTGAATCAAATGTTTGATAATAAACAAATAGTTTCGGGAGAAGAAAACGGCCATTTCGGCTGACTGAAGGAGTTCGCGTAAGCATTTTCAATGCTCTTCTCTTTCACTGACCTGTGGCAACCATTCCAATTGCAAGGGACAAAAACAAAATTTACTCTAAATTTGTCCTTTTATGGACCCCAGTTTCCTGTTCCATCGCTCTTCTATCTACTTAAACTCTTCCATTCCCTCAAACAATCATCACTTTTTCATTCTTCCCCTCTTTCACTTTCTGCCGATTCAATTATCCTTTTCAAATGGGTACTCCCGAAAATGAAGATTCAAACACCCAGATCCCCGAAAGCGCAAAAAGTTCTTACCTTTTCAGGTATAATTCGCCGATCATTCAGATCGTTCTTATCGGGTTGGTATGCTTTTGCTGCCCCGGCATGTTCAACGCCCTCTCCGGCATGGGCGGCGGCGGCCAAGTCAACTCCACCGCTTCCAATAACGCCCTCACCGCGCTCTACACCACCTTCGCAATCTTCGGCATCCTCGGCGGCGGAATCTACAACATCCTCGGACCCCACCTCACCCTTTTCGCAGGTTGCTCTACCTACGTCCTCTACGCCGGCTCCTTCCTCTACTACAACCACTACCAGCACCAGCTATTCGCCATCATCGCCGGCGCCGTTCTGGGTATCGGTGCCGGCCTCCTCTGGGCGGCGCAGGGCGCCATCATGACCTCCTACCCGCCGGAGAATCGCAAGGGCACTTACATTTCCATCTTCTGGAGCATTTTCAACATGGGGGGTGTCATCGGTGGTTTAATTCCCTTCATTTTGAACTATCACCGTGGCGACAGTGCTGCCACCGTGAACGACGGAACCTACATAGGGTTCATGGCTTTTATGTCCGCCGGGGCTGTTTTGTCGTTGACCATTTTGCCAGCCAGCAAGGTTGTTCGAGATGATGGCACTAGCTGCACCCACATGTTGTACTCCAATGTGACAACTGAATCTTATGAAATTCTGAAGCTTTTCTACAATTGGAAGATGCTTCTCATTGTTCCGGCTGCTTGGTCCAGTAACTTCTTCTACACCTACCAGTTCAACCATGTCAATAAGCCGCAGTTCAATTTGAGGACCAGAGGGTTCAACAATGTGTTCTATTGGGGGGCGCAGATGGTGGGTTCGGTTGCGATTGGTTATGTGATGGATTTCAGTTTCAAGAGTCGCAGGAAAAGAGGGGTTGTGGGAATTTGTGTGGTTGCTCTTCTTGCCTCTGGTATATGGGCTGGTGCACTTGCCAATCAGATTAAGCGTGACCTCAGTGTGATCATGGATTTTAAGGACTCGGGTTCTCGCTATGCTGGTCCCTTTCTCTTGTATTTCAGTTTTGGCTTGCTTGATGCCATGTTCCAAAGCATGGTCTATTGGGTTATTGGGGCTCTTGCCAATGATTCTGAGATTCTTAGCAGGTATGAACACATATATAGCATAATGTTTCTGCTTCTATTCTTTCTTTAAGTATATGATGGCAAGAAGTGGTATAAAAAATTGATTTTGCCCATGTTCAAGATCAGGATTTCAATCATCTCATGATCTCTCATGCTTATGCTTAATTATTTGATTACTTTTTCTGTGCAATTAATTGAGAATATATATACTCCTAATCATGCTTGAAATTTGGGATTTAAGTATTGTTTGTGGTTGTGGTTATGCAGGTATTCTGGGTTCTATAAAGGCATACAAAGTGCAGGGGCTGCAGTGGCTTGGCAAATTGATAACCATAATGTGTCTGCTATGGTTCAGTTGATTGTGAATTGGGTGTTGACCACTGTTAGCTATCCCTTATTGTTGGTTCTGGTTGTTCTGGCTGTGAAAGAGGAGAACAAGGGAGAAGAGGAACAGGCAAAACAGGTTGCGCCTTCATGGGCTGAAAATAGCCTTGTCCATTGATATGTTACCTGTAAAAACGAACTGAATCTTTTGTCTGTTTTCTGTTGTCTCATTGTTACCATGGTCGTTACTTTTAAAACTTCAAAATGTTTGAAGATTGGTTTGTATTGTAAGTGTTCATGGAACTGGCTTGCTGATTCGGCGGACAAAAGTAAAAGGGACAGATTAATGCAAATATTGCAAATTATTGCAGGATGGACTAACACGTAACGCGTGACCAAGAAATCTTTGTCTTACTGGTTTAAGTGTTTGTAAAGAAAGAGAGAAAAGGAAACGTAAAATTTTAAGGAAAAAGATAAAATATTTTTCATACAAAGGTTTTACCAATTTTCAATTTTAGTATAAAGATTTGTTTTTTAGGTTGAATGGGTGTATTAATGATTGTTTGACTAGCTTTTATTTTTATACAATATGTTTCAATAGCTTTTGATTTTTGTTTTTAGTATATTAACTAGACTATGGTTGGTCTTAATAAATCGTATTTTCGTCACGTACGTGTTTTTATACATTCTTTTGATCATCGTATTATCTTGGATTTAATAATATTTAATGACAATTAAATACAACAAAAAGTATTGACTTGACTGTAAAGAAATATTTATTTGAGCCATTTATTTTATGAGTCTCTTCTTGTTTAGGTTTTAAATATAATAAGAATATAAGATGAAAGTTAGCATTTCATGAAACTAATTCAAAATCTTTTTCTTTTTTATCATTTTCAAATTTAAATTACTAATAAAAGAAGTTACTCATAAAAAAGTTTAAATTATCAAATGGTTAAAAAAACTATTTATAATTTATCTCACGAAACCGATAAAAAAATGTGCGCGCCCCCGTTATGGATATGATGTATGGAATGTGTTTACCTTTTATATATATATATATATATATATATATATATATATATATATATATATATATATATATATATATATATATATATATATATATATATATATATAT
>Ga0099825_1006093_pt1 | contig 15218 bp, 8 predicted proteins | sample SiratroredBW_FD_76838 | JGI IMG/M metagenome (GOLD analysis project Ga0099825, IMG submission 76838) | Root nodule microbial communities of legume samples collected from California, USA - Siratro red BW | ecosystem: Host-associated > Plants > Roots > Nodule | place: USA: California | collected... | reverse complement strand
TTTAAATAAAAAATTTTATAAAATAAAATAATTAAAAATTATTTATAAAATTTTTTTCTCATATTTTTTTTTTTTTTTTTTTTTTTCATCGTATTTTGCCCACTTTCTCCGAACCTCTTCTGGTCTCTTCTCGATACTATTTAAACGATTTAATCTGAAAAAAAAAAAAATTCCCAATTTCTTCCTCTCCCAAACCCTATTTCACAAAAATTTAATTCCAATTCCTTTTCTTATCCAATTATTGTGTTCTCCCTGATCTCTTTGTTCGCCAAGCAATTCACGGTAAGCATGCGATTCTTCTTCTCCATTTCTTTATCATCTCTTTGATTGCTTTTCCATATTCTATCTGGTGTTTTCTGAATCGCCTGAACATCTTGTTTTAGTTGCCGATGTTTTTTTTCCTCCCTTTTTCTGCATATTTTCTGTATTATTTTGTTATATTTTATATTCTTCGTTGGTGTTGATTTCATGTTAAAATATGTGACGGTACGCTTTTTCACTGTTCCACGCCAGCTTATTTTCCGATTTTTGTTGAAATCTTTTATATGCTCTCATGGGTCAATGAATAGGGCCGATTTCGTGAATTGTCTGTTTTTTCTTTATGTAAGATGCTGTGTATTTGATGAAAATTCCGAGAGTATAGGTCACTTGTGCTAAGTCGATGAATGAAATGACGATGTGGACTGGCTTGTATGTGTGGAAATGGTTCTGGTTTCTCTTCTTTTGTGGGTGAGAAACGGATCAGTATTTTTTGTGTCTGACACCATCACATTTTAAGTGATTGTTGAAGATTCTGTAATGTTCTCGTTGAAGGTTTTTGCCTAGTTTATTTGCATCTTTAGTTGAACGCAAGTTGTTGGATGAATTGTCTAACCCTAGATTTTCCTGCTTTGGTCCATTGAAATTTGAACCCTGCACAAATTGTTGAGATTTGGGTGTTTTAAGATGGTTCCATTTATCTGGTCAAATGGCTAACAAAGGATGTGTATATGGAATCTGCATGTTCTATATTCAATCGAAGGATATATAGTGTGGTAAATTTAGAGCTGGGTTTGGTTTGTAAAAAATTAGAACTGACTAATTCATGATTTTCAATGAACTAAATCGCCATATCCTATCTGGGTGAAGGGTTAGGTTAACATTCACAAAGAATATTTGCAGACAACTATGTGTTTGGGACACAGACTGTAGAATATCACATCCATGGTTCTTCCAATGGCAGTGTTGGCTGATTTTATGACATGCTTCAACTGTCCCTTGTGATATTAGGTTTATGTGATGGAGGCCTGGTCAAGGTGTATTGGTTTTTTATAGTCTGGTAATGTTTATAAGTAGCCTTGGTCCTTGCCTTTTGGAGCTTTTATCTTATTGGGGACCAGTAGCTGAGCATCACCATGATGGCTGTGCCTCTATGTGAATATTCACTCATTATATTATGAATGTTTGCACGTTGCAGTCTACTTCAATTATGGACCACAATGAGCTGGTCCTTTTATAGTTACTATCATGGAAGAACTGTGGAGCGTGTAATATCTTGAATTTGGATAAAAGAACAGTTGTTATTTAATAACAGGTTAATATAATATTTGTGGTGATCCATTGTAACTCTGATTATAGGGAAATAAGATAAGTTTATTAACATGGTAATTTCTGTTTCTTGACCTGTGTTAGCATTCATTTCTCTTGAAGGGCTGTATATGTTGTTTTATGTCAAATAATGGATCTTAACACTTTAGAACAGAAAATAGACTTATCACCTGGTAGCAGGTCATAGACCTTCTTTGGGAAAGACAGAATCTTTCCTCCCCACTTTATCTGTTTCTGATAATGAAGTTGCTTTTTCTCTTCTCAGGAGAAGGATTGAAATTGAAACATCAAGATGCCGGCTACAGCAGGAAGGGTTCGCATGCCTGCGAACAATAGGGTTCACAGCAGTGCAGCTCTTCAAACCCATGGCATATGGCAAAGTGCCATTGGCTATGACCCTTATGCACCCAACAAGGAAGACAAGAAGGACTCTTCGCAAAACCTGCCGAATGCAGAACCTGATGCTGAGAATGCATATGCTAGCTTTCAGGGCCTTCTACAGCTTGCTAAGATAACAAATGCTGATGTGGATGTATCCCGTGGGGCCTGCAAGAAATGTGGCCGTGTTGGACACCTCAAGTTTCAGTGCAAGAACTATGTGAAAATCAAGGATGACAATGAAGAGAAGGATCCTGATGCAATGCAGCCTGTGGGGTTGGTTGGATTGGATAAAAAGTTGAAGGCTGAGAAGGTGGATAAGAGAAGTAATGTTGAGAGCTCAGAAGAGGAGGAGGACAGTGATAGTTCAGATTCTGAGATTGATTCAGAGATTGAGAGAATTATCGCTGAAAGGTCTGGGAAGAAAATTAGTGGGAAGAGAAGTTCTTCCAGTAAGAAGGGGGATTCAGATGATGATGGATCAGACAAAGATTCTGACAAGAGGAGAAAGAGAGGTAGGTCAAAGAAGAGGAGTTCTAAGAGAAAAGTTAGTGATTCAGATGATTCAGACGAAGAGAGGAGGAGGAGGAGAAGGAAGAGAGGAAGGGAACAGAGGAGGAAGAGGGAGAAGTCTCCAGATGAAGACGACGAGTATAGAAGCAGGCGTAGGAAGAGTAGGAAGGAGAAGAGAAGAAGGAGAAGCCATCTATCAGATTCTGATTCATCTGAAGATTCCACTGTAAGGCACAAGAGAAAGAACAAAAGGGCCTCATCATCTTCTGAAACTGATTCGAGGAAGGGTAGGAACGTCAACAAATCAGAAAAGAGAAGGAGCCGTCGCCATGGGGATGATGAATGATCATTGCAGTAGTCAATTTTATAGCCCTTGATGGTTCGAAAATTCATGTGTAAGACATCTGTATGCTTGTTTAAATATTGGACCTTGCTGTGCTCGAGTTTCGGAGTTTGGATGTTCAGTTACTTTGACTATTGTATTGTCTACTCCTGTTTAAGATTAAATACATTACAGGAACTTATAGCATACGGTGTTATTTTATTTATATCATGTTAAAATGGCCTTGTGTTATGGTAGCCGAAGGAATTTGGTGTATACTCCAGGTTTTTATATGCTATTCTCAAGAAGGTTAGGTATTAGGACCAACAATTTCGATTTAACCAGAATAGAGTTGAAATATGGTTTAGCCTATCCATTTTTGCTACTAAAAAATGCATTCGACGAGACAAGTTTTTATCTAATTTCTTTGAAGCTTGTTTTGATTGAAATAATTGAAATAAAAAAAGAAATAGTAAAAAAAACTTTAATAATAGTGTTTATTGTAGCGTTGTGAATTAACTTCTCTTTTTTCGTATTAGAATTATTCGTTGCTTGTTAACTGTCAGAGATTCTTATGGTTCAATGCCATATAATCTTTGGTGAATAAGCTCATCAAACTTATGACATAAACTCATTTATGCTATCTAATTTCATTTCATAAAATCATTTAAAAAATGGGAATAAAATAAAAAATCAGTTACAATTATTTTAAGATGATAAATTATTGAAAAAGAAAAATCGCAAAATAACATTCACTTAGTGGTTGACTTTTACAGTTCTTTCTGGAACGTGATTTGAATCAGACTGAGAAGAACGGCACAATTCAATACTAGTCACAAAAATCAATCTTATGCTAATGTTATTAAAATGAATTTTATACTTAATTTTGTAAATTCTAAACTTAGAAGTGATATACCACCTTTTTAAAATAAATAAAAAATGCATGCAATAATCTCTGAACTTGATTCCTTGACCCACGTAACTTCAAAATTCCGTCATATCCACACAAAAATGTCGATAAAGTGGCCACTCAAATAAAATATAATTACGTTTAAGCAAAATTGTATTTTTGGGTTTTAAATAATATTTTACTAGCTTTATACTAGTCATATAGATCTCATTCTTCCACGTAAGAATATATTTATGCAATAAGATAACCGTAATAATTTAATAGTTAAGATAACCGTAATAATTTAATAGTTATTTAGTTTAAATGTATTTTAAGTCTTAATATGTATTAAGTTTGTTTTTAATTCTGTACTTAAAAAAAAACTGGTACAAATCTTTTTATTCAAATGTTTTTTTTACCTGAAAATTGTCTCAAGGAATATTTTGAAAAGAAATATTTAATAAAAAGAATGTAAAATCAAAATATATTGTTACGTAAATGACATATGATTGTGAATGATATAAACAAAATTTTAACTATATTTAAAAAGAGATATTAGAATAAATACTTTTTAAAATGAAGGAAATAATATAATTTTAATTGAAGCACAAGAAACAAATTTATTTTAAAATTTAAGGGACTAAAAATATACTTAATCGTTGTTATTTTATTATTACTAGAATATATCATGGAGTGTCATCCCATCAAAGAGATATTGGGGAAGAGGAAGAGATTATTTAAGAGTATAATAAAATGAAAACAAGAGTGGAAGTAGAACTGAATGAAATAACATAAAGCATTGATTCTTTGTTTATTTGATTAAAAGCATTGCATGATGAATTGTTTAGGTTGAAACGTGGTACTGTATTCATTCATTTTCATGGTGAAATGTCAATTCCCAGATCAAGGAAATATCCATTCTTTCGGCTTCAAAATTTTCTTCTTTGTTCTTTTCAAAAAGCAACTCCCATTATGTTTCTGTTGCATTCCAAAATTTTCCTCCCACCAAATGGTTACTGAGATGTATTTGTGCTTAAAACTGTGCTAAAAACTGTGGAAAAATAGTATTCCCAGAATATTAGGCTGCAAGAGCTCTAGCTCTATAATTTGGCTATGATGTGACGAAACTATAATTTAGCTATGGGAATAAATTCACATAATGTTATTTTAACTTTCTCATGGCCTTGAATTCTATATATTTAATCACATAAAATATTCACAAAAAGCTTTATTTTTCAATGATTCTACTTGACTTGAACAAGACTATCTCTTGTAAATGATATATTGATCTATAAAAGCAAAAAATTACACCACAAACCTCTTTTCACCGTCTGCAATTTGCATCCAGTTAGAAAGCATCTTAACCCTTTCTGCTATCTTTCTTTTCCCAAGATTTGACATCTTGTTTGTGCCTGTAATAAGACAAATAAAAATAATAAGCAACGTGTGAAGTAAATCAGAAAAACAGATTCCAGTCACCAAAAGAAATTGGAGACAGTGTCTTATCTGTCTCAACTTTCTAATGTTGCTTACAAGTTACACCACTAGTGAAATTCTAATGCAAACACTTATTCACTAGGATAAGAAGGTAATGGTTCAAAGAAGGGTACCACATGTTGGATTATACTTATTCAGAAGATAAGAAGCTTATTCTGATGTCAATTGATGTATATAAATAACACGTGGTCTAATTTATTAGCCTTTTTGTCCTACTGATCTCGGCTGCAGCACAAAACTGTAGGAAAGGGAATGTGAAAGGAATTATCATGTAAAAATGTGGCAATTTGACTGCCAAAAGATTGATGTGATAAATCTGATATGTTCCTCATTTACCCGGACTAAGGTGAGTCAATGACAAAGAACGAATATCTCATCGATTGCATGTAAATTTCGACCGTTAGAAATTGAAAACTAGCAAATTATAAACTCTGGAACATTGAATAGGGAATGGTGATGTGGAGAGGAATATATCATCGTGTTTGTTCCCTTGTTCTGGGAGGCTGTTGAATTCCTCTATATATTGGACAAAGCAGCCGTCATTACACCACTCTTCCAAAGCTTAACAAACAACAAAGTACAAACAAGAAATTTCATGATGTTGACACATTGCCATGAACTGTGCAAGCCAGTCTCCATCATGGTTCTAGTTAACTTGGCTCTGGCTTTTGTCAATTTGCTTCTGAAGAAGGATCTTAATGAAGGAATGGACTACATGTCCATTATAACATACCGACAGGCAATTTCATTTATCTTCATGGCACCTATTGCCTGCATCTATGAAAGGCAAGAGCCAAATTCATTTCTTGTAACATTGCTTGATCCATTTAGCCAACTCTGTTCAGAGGAGAAAAAAGTTATTGTTGAATTCTACTTTCTCTGTCACCTTAATCAACACATCTCTGCTTAATATATTCATGACCTCGTTTGTTTTAGTGACAACTTTTTTTCTAGAACTACCTAAATTTTACAAATGACATGACAAAGCCAGTTTTTTACTTTTTACAGGAAACACAAAGTGGAGGTTCGCATAGTATGTCTCCTTTTCCTCAGTGCCCTACTCGGGTAAGAAATATTGTAACTAAATATAAGCTTCTGGTTCTTTATTGATGTTGTCTTTATTGTAACATAACATTTAAACAAATTGTAACAAGTATAGCAATGTTTGTGATTTGAATACCATATCAATGCTTTTCAGAGTAACAGTTCCCCAATACCTGTTCCTTCTTGGACTTGAATATACGTCAGCCACGTTCTCATGTGCGTTCCTCAACATGGTGCCTGTATTTACGTTCATTATGGCAGTGCCATTTGGGTAAGTTAAAACAAAAAGGATATTATTTAATTGTGGAATGCAACAACAGTAATTTTGATTCTTGGGCTTGAAATTTTTCAAGGATAGAGAAGGTGAATATGCAAAGCAAGGGAGGCAAAGCTAAAGTCGTGGGAACTTTTGTGTGCATTGGTGGAGCTTTGTTATTGGTCCTTTATAAAGGAATGCCCCTTATCAAGCCAGAATCCCAATACATAGCAAACAAAGTTACAAATATACCTCCAACTGCCAAGTTAGAGACGTGGATTATAGGTTCCATAATTCTGACTGTGAGCTGCCTCCTGTGGTCTTCATGGTTCATTATACAAGCAAAGATTAGCAAAAAATACCCATGTCAATACTCCAGCACTGCTATTTTGTCACTTTTTGCTGCCATTCAGTCAGCAATATTAACTTTAATCATCAAGAGAAACAATGCTTCGTGGATTATCAAAGGAAAGCTAGAAATAATAAGTGTTATATATGCTGTAAGTACATTCTTTACAATAACATGATCGTTTCAAATTATTTTAAAATAGTCTGTTTCTTTGCAAATTCTAAGTTCAAATCTAAAATATTGGTTTGCATTTCAAGTAGAAGATTCAGCAATCCTAACTACTTGGCAAAGCCTTTAACATTCAAATTTGTGGTTTTTGTGAGTTAGGGATTGGTAGGGTCGGGCTTGTGCTATGTGGCAATGTCATGGTGTGTCAAACAAAAGGGTCCAGTTTTTACCGCAGCTTTCACCCCCCTTATACAGATATTCGTGGCCATGCTTGATTTCTCTGTACTGAAGGAGGAAATTTATCTGGGAAGGTTGATTTCTTTAATCATTCTTTTTATGAATTCCGCCCTTTCTACTTTGCACTGAACCTAATGCATCTCTATCGGCAATAAGCAGTGTTGCAGGATCTGCCTTGGTTATTGCTGGCATGTATATTCTTCTGTGGGGAAAAAGTAAAGAGCAGGGACAACTTGTTCTGAAGGATACGCAAACAAATCAAGATGTAGAACGTCAATAGCAACATCAATGACAATGAATAACTTGCTGCTAATGTGTCCTCTAATCTTCGCGGGACACTAGTTCTCTAAATAACAAAAAGAGTAGTGTTATTATAGGAACCAAAAGCAGTTGCGTTTGAGACTATACAAAACAAAAGATACCAAAGTTTAGCTTGAGGATAAATATTTTGTCTGTATTCAAGTAGTAGATTCTAACCTATGCATCAACCACTGAATGCTTAATCTTGAAGTTTTATCCGAATATATATTCTATATGGATTTCTACATGCGAAGCACAAGAGTTCCAACTTCATATGGAGAGATGGAACAGCATCCACTCATCAATATCTGGAATATTGTATTAAATAAGTTCACTTTCAACCAATCACCATCGCACAATCAAAAAGTAGAGCTTCTTAATGAAAAACACCTTGATTTTGTTTCCTTGTAGAGACAATATCAGCAAGCAAACATCTGAACATGGAACATCAAGTTCATTTCAGGCAAGAATACTTAACATAAATTGTTGCAATCAAGATGGAAGGAAATCCAAGCTGGGATTGCTTGGATACGAGGATCTTTCACTCAAATTTCACAAAAGAACTTTTGGTTAATGGCTGTAGGATACTTCTTGGTTGGATAGATTTTGAAAAGATAATATTCATTTTGCAAAAGCTATGAAAAAAAAAAAATCAAGATTATAATTCAAGAAAATGTTAGAAATTAGAAAGAGGATTGTGTTATTTATTTTCTACGAGATAAGCACGTACACTGGTTTGCAACTTGAGACTCAACTTTTACGATAAAAAACCTTAAGAGAAAAATTCTCTATTTTCTTCAACAATGAACACTGAATCACACGAGTCACCCACCATGAGATAAACAAAGGAAGGAGGATTCTCACTTAAGCCTCTAATCAAAATAAGAATTCTTCAAATTTTGTTATGGTTAAAGGTTTTTCAACACGGCACTTAATTCCTTATATACATACTGAGGCCAAATAAGGGTGGTTATGAGAAACAAGTTATTCCTAAGATAGCGAGCTTATTCCTATCTCTAAATAAAGATGCTCAAATTCAAGCTATGCTAAAACAATATGAGAAGACATTATTGATATTACTTTTTAGGATCACATTAAATCATATAGCCAACTCCAATAAGATCAATTTCATTTTAATTTTAGCTGTGAATATATCTGCAATATTACCTAAAGATAGAAATACATCACACACACAAAAAAAAAGAAGAAATACATCTAATGATGAAATTTTTTCCCACTCATTAACTGGTAGTTCGAGTTCAAAATTTACATTTAGCAAGTTGTACCTACACATTAGATGGATTTCTTTCTTTTGTTGGGAGAAAAGAAATAATGGCTAGAGAATGGTGCCTCAATTTTAAGGCAATTGCTTCCTACACCATATCATTTTTGACCTGCACCACATCAATGAAGAAAATGACTAAAATGTCCTTCCATATTTATAATTCAATGGCTTCTGGATTTAGAATTAAAGAACCTATTTCTAGAAAATATTTTCCAAAATGTAAATTTTGCATTTCAAACAATATTTTCCGAAATACATTTTCCACAAAATATTTTTCTCAAGGTATATTTTACATTCTAAAAATGTAAATTACATCACAAAAAAAAGGAATCCATCTAATGATGCAATTTTTTCGCACTCATTAACTGGTAGTTAGAGTTCAAAATTTGCATTTAGCAAGTTGTACCTACATATTAGATTGATTTCCTTTTTTTTTTTTATAAAAAAAAATAATGGCTTGAGAGTGGTGCCTCAATTTTAAGGCCGGAAAAATCTCCCAATTCCAAGAACACTTACAGATGACTTCATGTGGGTGACGGCATTTTGCTAAAGCCATAAACTAAGAAGACTTCTCATTTGATAACCAACATTGAGCTCTAGATTATTTGAGATAATTCTTCCAGAAAAAAATTAAATAGCTACAAACTTTTAATACCATCTACTACTCAAAAGAGAAGCAAGTCTCATCTCCCGTTGATGAATCCTCCAGCGACATTTCCTTATTGTCTTTGTACCAACTAAATTTCATTTGACGGACAACAAAATTTAGCATGCAATAAGTTTCCTCTGAATCAGGATGCGTTTTATCGTGAGCAATAAATCTGTGAAGGACTCCAGATATTTCAACAATACTAAACCCGGGCAGTTTTTTCACCCCTCTTTTATCCATAGCTTCTCTCATGCTTCTTGCATCATCCCAGCGTTTGTCAACAGCATAAACATTAGATAAGCCAATATATCTACCATCATGATTTGGTTCTAGCTCAATAAGCTTCTTGCCAACTGTTTCTGCAAGAGCTAAATTTCTGTGGTTAATACACCCACTGAGCAGGGCACCTAACATGGCAGCCGTTGGTTCTATGGGCATTCGACAAATAAATTGGTATGCCGTGGTTAATTGATCTGCACGAGCCAACACATCTACCATGCAGGCACAGTGCTCAATTGTAGGTGTCATGCCACATTTATTAAGACTCTCAAAGAAGTACCATGCTTCCTTAACTAACCCTCCATGGGCACAAGCAACCAACAGGCACAAGTACGTGACCTCATCAGGCTGGATACCAACCGTTTGCATTTGCTTAAAAAATTTAAGGGATTCTTCTACTAATCCATGTGTTGCAAGACCTCCAATCATTGCATTCCAAATCAACACATCAGTTTGACTCTTAGAGACCCCACTGAATACCAGCAAAGCCTCCTCTATTGCCCCACATTTGGCGTACATGTCCACAAGAGAAGTCTGCAAGACTAATGTCAGTGGCAATCCACTGTCAACTATGTATTTGTGTATCGTTTTACCCTTCTCTAAAGCACCCAGGTGTGCACAAGCACATGATACACTCACCATGGTAACTTCATTGGCTTTGGGCCCAACAGCCCGCATCCTTTCAAAGACATACATAGCTTCGCTATATTCCCCAGCCTTAACATAACCGTCAATCAAAGAGCTCCACGACCGAACATCCTTCTCTAACATAGACTCAAAAACTTTCTGAGCCGTAACCATTTCTCCACACTTAGCATAGCCATCCAACATGGAATTCCATGAAACCAAATTTTTTCCCTGTATACTATCAAATACCTTTTGAGCCCACATAATATTCCCGCAAGAAGCATACATGTGAATCAAAGAATTCTGAATAAATCTGTCAGACTCGTGCCCAGCTTGTATAATACGAGCATGCACAGATACACCAAATTCCTGGTTTAAAAGGCGTGCTGATGCCTTCACAATAAATGTGTATGTAAAGTAATCTGGTGCAACCCCAAGTCGCAGCATCTTTAGAAAAATAGAAATGGAATTAACTGGAATTCTGCTATTTGTGTAGCCTCTTATGATGGTATTCCAGTTAAAAATTGTTGGACCGGAAAGCTGAGAGAAAACCTTGTAGGAATAGTTAATGTCGCCTGAATTGGATAGAGCAGAAAAACAAAGAATTTTGGATATAAATGGGTCATCTTGAGATAAGCCGAAGGAGATCACAACAGCATGAAGTTGCTTCAGTTCAAGCATTGATTTGCATTTTTCAATGAGGCTAAGTAGATTTTGGTTTAAATTTGTAATTTTACATGACCACGACACACCAAACATTTACAGATATATCTTGTAAAACCTGAAGATCTAATGCTTCAAGAGTTATGTGTCGTCCAAGCAAGGGTGAGTCCATGCAACACTGTTAAGAGACATAGAATGCAACGGTTAGGGTTCAATAGGTCCTGCTGTTGCTCTGAATTTAATTTAAAAAGTGAGCCATTAACGAATAAGAACTAGCTATGTAAACAGGACGCCAAACTAAGAAAACGGAAGCACTCAGGCTTAAGCCTAACTAAACAAAATGATAACAGATTATTTGAACAAATGAGGAAATAGAGAAACCTAACTTCTTTTATTGTTTGTTTTACTAAAGATATTCAAATCATAAAACCTTCCAATACATCACCACAAAATTTGAATAATAACCCAATCTCATATTTCTAGCATTCAAAGTCCTTCCACCAACAATTTAGTGACCGTTTTTTCAAAAAAGTGAAAAGATAGAGTTTTCACAGCATGACGGAGACTGAACCATCACAATCAACATTAAGAACAAAGCATTAAACATGAAAACAAGGATCATACACTATCCAAACCTCAAAGATACATAACATGCTTCATCCTCAAATCACAATGCAAGATAATGAAAAGTGGCATTCTATAATTAACACCCAATCAGCTAAACCTCTCAACTAAGCAGATGGATCGTAATAAGTCCAACTTAAATTACAATCCAAAACTAAATATAGCACCCAACAATAGCATTCCTTATGTGACTTGTTATCTTTATATGCTGCACTCTATCAGGCAACAAAATTTAGAAACTGCAGTTCAAGTGAGTGAGAGTTAAAAATGTTCACCATAGCCACGCATATTTGAATTCACTTTTAAAGCACTCCAATTAGTAAAAACGATTTATCCCTCATCAAGTTGTTGTTTATGCAGCCAAGTTCCTTTCAGGCATTTTATCAAGCAGTTAGCAATCGGTAACAGTATATGTGATCCCAGAACATTGCACAAACGGCTTTGAAACTAAGTCAGTTCAATCATAAAAGCAACATGAAATAATCATATTGTAAAATGAAACCTAAAAAATAGAAAATAGAACAACATAGGAGCAGACAAAAACGAAAACCCAACAACATAGCTAAGTCCACGTGATTCATACCCGCAAAAAATGCGCGTTTTGATGCTACGAAGATTTCCTTCGACGCAACATGCCACGGTAATTTCTGCTGGCGTAAGCGTTCTTTTAGCGTCAATACTATTACATAGTATTTGCAATGCAATTTCATGCATTTCTTCTATCCAACTTCTATCATGTGTTTGCTTGGAAGGAATGTTAATAGAAACAAATACATGAAAAAAAATATTTTTTGTTTTCTTAGACTTATTTTATTTCTTAGGACAAATCGGTTTATGAAATATTGGGAGCCGTGTGTAAATTTCTAATTTAAATTTTTATATAAAAATTAATAAATATTTTAATTAACACCTATCTATTAGCATCCTCTTGTTAAAGATATTAATTTGAATATTTACTTCATATTATTGTAAAACATATATTGTTTCTAATTTCAATATCGTTTTACCTTAAAAAAACTATTTTGAATACTCATAATAGATATTAATAGTAATAGATGGTTTCTTATACTCATGTTTTTAAAAAATAAAATTAAGCTATACAAGAAATTAAGTATAAATACGTAAAAATGTATTGTTTATGAGTGTTGGATAGAAAGTAATAAAAAAATTATTAAAATATAATTTGGCTACCTATGTTTTCAAGATATTTAGCTTCTCGAATTTTAACATTAGTATTTTTTTTTCTTGGTGTCGAAATCAGAACATTTTACTACTTATAATTAATGTTACTTTTAAAAAAATTGTTATAAAAAGTATTATAGACTTTAAAAGAGTTTCTAGTGTGACAGCCTTTAAATAAAAAATTAAACACTTTTATGCTTAAAGTTTATAATTTAAATTTTAGAGTATTTATAAAATATGATAATTATAATATTTTTAAGTATCTTACGGATTTATATGATAGAGTATTAGAAGTGTATTTATAGAATTCACATAGCATCATATTTTTTTATTTATTTCACTCATCATTATTTTTGTTTACATAAGCTTTAGAGTATTTTTTTTTTTTACCAACAACATATTTTAAGGTGATTTTTCTTGTATTTCCATGTTTTTTTTCACTTTCATACTTTTAAAAGTAATAAATTACTCATCTAACTTTTATAATAAAAAATTATATCATAAATTATAAAGTTTAAAATATATTTATATTTTGAACTGTATAATTTGAAAAAATATAATAGCATAAAAAGAATTTGATAGTATTCCATTTCTTGAAAAACAAGAGTTTTCTTATAAAGAAATAAAAATAACAAAAAGTAAATGATTGTAAAAATAAACGTGACTTATAGTCAACCTCACATAAAAGTAAAAATGTATTTTCATTTATTAAACAATCATAATAGTATTATAGATATCATGACTCATAATAACATTAATAAAATCAATTATAAAAGTAATAATTTGGAATTGGAAGAGTGGATTTTACTTCTGTATATTTAAGATTGAATGTAAAAGAAAGTTTCAAATATTTGGTGACATTGTTTCATGATAATAGTATTCGTATGCAAAAATAAAATTCGCATGAAATTTTTAAAAATTAATCAATAAAAAAATAATTTATTGAAATGTGAATGATCATGAATATTAAATTATTTTTTTAATCTTTTTAAATTTCATTTGAATATCACTAGATTTGTTGTTCTTTAAAAGAATCCATTATATTCTTATCGAGTGCCATAATTTTTTTTGTGATATTTTAAAATATTGACCGAATAGCACAAGAAATTTTATAAAAAATCTTGTAAAATTTTTGAATTTTCAATTTAATATATTTCTAAGATTGTTTGTTTATTTTAAGGTGAGTAAGATGTAGAAATAATAAAATGAATTGGACTATTTTAATCCGTTAGTTATTGTTTGGAGTTTGTCTCTCCATAACTTGTTAATTTTATCCACACTAAAATATGATTTTGAAATTTTCAGTTTTTAATTAATTGATTTGTTAATTAATTGACGATGATTTGGTAAACTTACCCAGACTAGTTTGTTAGCAAACGGTGCCGTAGCCAAGAGGATAGACTAGTTTGTTTGGTTTCTCTTTTTTTTTTTTTCTTTTTTTCTTCTTCTCAATTATATAAAAAAAAATATTAAGACCTAATATATTAAGTAGGCGACTAAAATAAAATAAAGGCTAATAACAAATATATATTCAAAAGTTATAATTCTTTTATTTATAATGACTAAAATGACCCATGAAAAAATGATTACAGTGATTCGACTTTACATTCTTTAAATTAACTTGTAAGTTGAAACTAACAACATATTGTTTGAATATATTTCAGACAACAATTACACTAATTGCACCATTCGCCAGTTTTTTTCAAAAACATTTTAAAATATTGTTAATTATTTCAAATTTTAGTATATCAATCAATGCGATTTTTAGAAAAATAATAAAACTTAATATTTCTACTTTTTTATCTTTTTCCATTTTTTTGTACTAGGTGGTTAGCTAAAAATCTAGCTAGTATCGTGAGGTATTCTTTCTGTTTTTTTTATGTTTTTGTTATCTCGTATTAGTTTAAGAAAAACAAAATTTTTCAAAAAATAAACAAACACCTTGTCTTCTCCCGCAAGTTTAAGTTATTGGGAATTGGCAAGGGGAGGCCGTTGATCTTATGTGGGGCCCATATTATGGACGGTGAGATGGAATCGGAGCGTCGAAGCTTGTGGAGCCCACAGCGTCTCCGTATTCCTTCACGTGGACCTTTTCATTTTTGATTTTGATTTTGATCCTTCTCTAACGTCACCACCCTTCATTCCCTAATTATTTATTTATTTATTTTCCAATACATATATATAATAATAATAAGTTAAATAAGAATTAATTATATAATCGTATTTACATATATTCTCTGATTGATTCGATCCTCTAATCTATCTCCGTCTTCTTCATCTTCAATTCCTCTCTCGTTCACCGTTTTCTTCTTCTTCGTCTTCTTCTTTTCTCGCATTCGCATGGAGAACGACACCGCCGCCGCCGCCGC
>Ga0099825_1006092_pt1 | contig 15219 bp, 6 predicted proteins | sample SiratroredBW_FD_76838 | JGI IMG/M metagenome (GOLD analysis project Ga0099825, IMG submission 76838) | Root nodule microbial communities of legume samples collected from California, USA - Siratro red BW | ecosystem: Host-associated > Plants > Roots > Nodule | place: USA: California | collected... | reverse complement strand
TTGCCTTTGTAGTGTTTGTAATTCTGTTTCATCCTAGCTTTGTTAGTTCTGATTTCTCTCTTTTTGTAAGATGTATATGTAAAGTTGTTCTTCACTGGTGTGGTCGCAGTAAAATCTTATTTTGGAAGGGTTTAGATATTCGGTGTTCTTTGTATCTGTGAAATAATGAAATTGATAAAATGTTCTACTTCAAAGAATTATATCTTGTGCTAAAGGCAAGTATTAATAGTTGTTTCCAAATATGTTTGGCTAATACTTTTTTTGCCTGATTCTTGCAGGCTGAGAGTGCAATTGCTGCTCTGAGCTGTAGTGGTGTGATTTTGGGTTCACTGCCTATAAGGTTAGATTAACAGATTTTCCTTTGATTTCAAACATAGTATGACAACCTTTTTAATGTTTCTCCAAACATTGTATGTTGAGCAGGGTAAGTCCATCAAAGACACCTGTCCGCCCTCGTGCTCCTCGATCCTCCATTCACTGAATCGTACTTTTGCATGTTTCTGGGGTTGCTGTTGCTGGTAGATATATTTACATATATACATACATAGAAACAGATATATTCTAAGGTACCTGTGGCGTTTTGTTGATACTTTTGTCCTTGATGAGACTTGCAGTATGGTATCTTTGTTTCTTGTTGGGGTCGTTAATTATGTGTTTAGATGTAGAGTTGGATGGCGTTTTGAGGATCTCCAAGGCTTAATTTATGATGGGTTGATCTTGCAAGGGGAAAATTTTATAGTTGGATTTTTCTAACATCTGGAATTTACTTAAAGAAACATCTTACAAAGCCTTTGTTTTAGTTAGGTTCTGTTTCTTTGTTTGTTATCTTGCATGCACCAACCATCACATCACCTATACCACCACTTTTACCTCAATAAATTTTAGCCAATAATGAAACAGTGAGAAAGAAGTGTGTTAACACTAGTATTGGCTGCTCGTGTTATTTTTCTCTTTGCTAGCTAGTGGTTGGTGGAAGCCACCTTACTCAGTCTCCCAGTCATTTGGTTTCATAATATTGCCCAAACATGTTCCCAAATTTTCGCTACTTTTTTATTTCTACATATTTCTCTTTTGGAGAAAACACTGTTTTCTTATGTATAAAGGGAATTCATTGTTTCAGTTTATTTTGGTACTCATAAAAAGATAGGTTAAGTTTTTTAGAAACATTTGGTATGCTTACATCTTAGGGTATTTTTATTGAAGCGTGATATAGAGTCATAAGTTTGACTCTTTCATCATTAGAGAACTTGTATTTTATAAGAGATTCATTTTTGCATTATAACATGACATGACGTGAAATTTAAAATCATGGATCTAAATAAGATTTTGGGTTATACAAGTAAAAGGTTACTTTTTGTCATAGAGGTAATATTTTTAACAAATTTACGGAAAAATATTATTAAATTTTTTCTTAAAGTGGGATGCGTTAAGAATCTTGTATGTAGGATAGTTGTTTTTTATTCCCTTGTACGTGGGATAGTTGTTTTTTATTCCCTTACGTTGGAGGGGAGGGGTATAAGGTGCATGCTGGAGGGGAGGGGTATAAGGTGTATGCATATATATCCAATATTAGAAATTTATGTAATTTGAATTTTACATTTAGACAATTATTAAATATTATTTTAGAACTTTTTGAATTAAAAAGAAGTTCATTCTAATTCTTTAAATTTAATAAAGTATAATCTCTAAGTTTATAAACACTAAATTTAATGAGTTTTTCAGAAATTATTTTTAATCTTTAAATTTAATGCTTAGAATTAAAACTATATTGTTTAAATTTTGAGAATATAAAATAACCTTTTTTTGTTTTTGGATTCAAGAGACTAAAATTACAATTATTTTAAAATTTAAGGATTAGTCCTTCGACAATTAATTTATTTAACTTTTATAGTTAGACAATTTCAAAATTAATAATTGACTTTACTTTTAAATTCAAGGAACTTATTTCAAGATTTTATCCTAAAAACAGTTTCTAAGGTTTCCAAAATTTATAGTATATAGTCTACATTAGTCACTTAAAAGTTATATTAAATGCTACTATAATACTATTATGTTGATGCCTTATTGCACATTACTAGAGAATATTTTTAAACACTTTTCATTTAAAAATATATTGTGTTTATTTAATTTTTTATTTATAAAATTTTTAGATAGATAGAAAGTTTTTATGGCAAATATTCAATAAAAAAATGTTTGTAGAGGGAGATTGACAAATTTTTCTAGGAAGCCATATTCAATAGCTAGCGATAGATTTAAGAGGGAGGTTTTTCTATTAATAATTTTAAAAATGTAAATTAACTAATTTCTCTTATCTTTTTATTTATACATTTAAAATCCAAAACTGTTAATTTAAATAATTTATTGATTAACTTGAAAATATTTTATATTTGATATATTCCTCTACCATTGAGACATCTTGAGTTTTCAAAATACTGTGAAGTGTGTACAAGAATCGTTGTTTGACTTAAAGGTATTATCTTAAAGGTCTTGAAATTTTGTTGACCATTAATAAGACTAAATTATTTTTATAAAAAAATAAAATTAATTGTCACAAGCATGAAACATTTGAATTGTAATTTCAGAAATTTGAATACAATATTATCATTAAAATATAATGAACATCAATCTTACTTGTTCCTACAAAAAGGGTAGCTTTATTTCTCAGGGGTTGACTAAATTGTTATCATTTTAATGCATAGATACGAAGTTCACTGCCTGTGCAACGAATAAAGTCATTATTAGTTATATTAGGAAAAACTATAAATATCATTATTAGTTATATTAGAAAAAACTATAAATATCGGAAGAGTTGTATACAACTCTTGATATGATGGTTTTAGTTATAGTTATATATAATAGTAATAATAATAATAATAATAATAATAATAATAATAATAATAATAATAATAATAATAATAAAAGAAAAAGGATAAATTTGTAATTAAATTATTAGAATAATAATATTGTGAGTTGTTATATATATTCGTTAATTATCCTAATGTAATGTCAAACTATTACGTGTTGATGTCATCCTACAGTTTACTAAAACATTGGGTTTACTTTTAAGTATATAAAGGATTCAATAGATATATACTACCAAATGAAAGAGTTATACTACAAATTTATTAAAAATTACTTTTGATATGATTATTAAAATAATTGTCATAAAGTCAATAATTTGTCACACATTAGTTTATAGTTAGATAAGTAAAGACCACAATATAATTTTGATTTCATGTTTGAACTTTTTTTAGTTTAATACTTAAAGTATTATTGTTATGCTTGATTGATTTTTTAGTGAGTTGACAACAATAATTTGATCAACTGACCAATTATAAGATGCCACTGTGAAACACTCAATAAAAAATAATATAAAAATAATGGAAATAACTATTTGGTTTAAGATACACTAATGTGATTTTTTTTTCTTAAATCCAAGAAACTAGAAAAGATTTCAGATGACAAAATATATTTTATTTTAATATAAAAGGTTATAATATTTATAAATCTATTATTTTGTAAGAATATATTTTAAATTAACTTTTCTTTTTTCAAATTACTTCTTAAGTTTCTTTCTCTTATGCCAAAACAATTAGGATGAAATGTTTCTCCACAAGACAAATTTATGGAACTTGTAAAATTATTATAAAATGTTTAAATTTACTTTAAGAAAATATACAAATGTAAATTTAATTAATTTCACAAAATTATTTGGATAATGTAAAGTTTTTAATTGATTATATATTATAATTTGATTATATATTTTATCGATAAAAGATATCTAATACAATTCCTTATGCTAAAAGTGATAAAACATTTAAATTTATTTTAATAAAATATATAACTATAAATTTAATTTAATCTCACAAATTTATCCAGTTATCTATAGAGTGAGCTTAACCATTGTATACTTCAAAAATACATTACCTATTGTATACTTCAAAAAGACATTATCCAGCTATCTATGAGAGTGAGCTTAACCATTGTATAGTTCAAAAAGACATTATCCTTCCTAGAAAGTATGATGATCTGAATTAGGAGAAAAAGTCTAAATATTATATTTGTCATCAGACATAATTCTCCCTAGTCATCAGACTCAATGATTAGTAGATAGTTGAAATATCAAATCTTCATATCTTAGCCAAAAGTGACTATTTGACAAAGAATACTATGTTCAACTAAGAGTGATTTGAGTAAAAAATACTCCTTAACAGGATTAGCCAAGAGTGGTTGCGATTTGCAAGAATACTTAGTCAAGAGTGACTAGGTGGCTAGCCAAGAGTGGTTTAGGCAAAGAATACTCAAAGTGTTAGCCAGGAATAGCTTGAGAAAAGAATATTCAAGGAGTTAGCCAGGAGTGACTTGTGTTAAGAATACTCAAGGGTTAGCAAGGAGTGGTTATGAGAAAAAAAAAATACTCAGTTAAGAAAGTGACTCTAATTAAGAATACTTAATGGATTAGTCAGAAGCACATACGAGCCCCAAAAAATACTTAATGTGTACTTTGCAGCATAAGTCTGCCTAGTTGAACTTGACTAGTTGTCCAAGAAGTGGACATAATTTATGAAACAAACGAACCAGTGTAAAATGTTGTGTATGTATTATCTTCTTCATATCTCTTTTACATTACATGTTATTATAATCTATACTAACAATATAAGGAGAGTTGATATGTGAATATGTTAGAATTATGATCTATTCACTAGACATAGCCAATATTTAAAATACATTAATTAAGTAATTGAGTTAAGATACAAGAACCTATGTTTGACATGACCTTTATAAACTAAAAAGACAAAATAAAATTTAACATTCAAACATGTTCATCCGATCTTGCTCTTAACTTGTGTTTAAGAAAAAATGTTTTTGAATTTTATCAGACTAAAGATGTTGGAAAGCATATATTAAATAGACATCTCTTTAAATTTGTATGTCTTAACGAACTTTTCTAAAGTCAAATATGCATCAGGTATTGTAAATCAGAAGGAACCATAGTTTGATCGTTAGTAAAAACAAACAAGAAAATTTTCTAACAAATGATTTAGAAAGTTGGCAAGATGCGTTTGACATGATGCATCACATGAAAGATATTTAATTAGATTGTTTTACAAACCAAATCTTGTTCTTAGTATTATTAATCATATAAAATATTTGTGAAATATTTTTAAAATCTAATTAAATCATAATTCAATCATCCCTTCTTGTGATTTTTCTAATATACTATTAACATCTTTCTAAGCATCTCAAGTAAACAAACCTCATATCCATAGGTAAGAGTAGGTTTAAGTCATCCAATATCCAACCACATGTATGTCTTTCATACGGGCAGAAAAACTTTTTCTCAATTTCTCATCACCTAAGGTATTAATCTATATAATTCAGATACTTAGTGAAACTAAGATATATTTGTCATTATAATTTCATGTACTTAATACTTACAAACATATATTTGGTCAACACATCTTTTATATGTAACTTCAATTGAATTCTTATTATTCTAAAATATAAACTCTTCCTCACTTTCTTAGGATTAAATAGTGAGATAAAACACATATTCATAAATAATCCTTACAATTTAAATCATTGAACTGAATTAAATATATAACAAGGTAAAATAGAGTATGTTTTGAACAAAATTCAAATTATTGTACAGATTAAATTAAAAAATTATTTTAATTGTTCTTTCATGTAAATTCATTGAACATATTTCAATATGCCAATTCGTTGAACGAATTGAATCTGAGAGTAAGATTAACTCAAGAAAAAATCTATTGAACACCTCAAAATCATTGAGCATATCAAATTTGAAAATTAGTTTTTACTCTTTGAATGAAGTCCAGACAGCAAAATTTGAATTATACAAGATCAAGAGTTCTACATAATCCTTCAAAATCAACCTTAAATTCTAAACTAACCAATTCACTCCTTCTAACAATTATAAAAACACAAAATAATACGTATAAAGTCGTCATGGTAAAATCAATATTATTTAATTTGTTCATGCTAAACCCTTTCCAATGTAAAACTAGTAATAACTTCAAATTCAATCAAAGCAAATTAATTGCATCAACCACAATTTCACCAACAATTTAACAAATCAATTATAATTTAAGGTAGTTTATCTTATATGAGAGTTACTAATAATCCAAATAATTGTTATAAATAGTAAAAAGACTCCAAAATGGTAAAGAATGCAGCGCAATATAAGCTAACAATACAAAACTGTACCAAACAATATCAAATTATAATCATATATTAAATTAATTGAAAGAATTATTTTTCTCAACTAGTAAAACCATCAAAAGTTCTAATATTAGCAAAAAAATAATAATTATAAAGATATACTATAATAAAGCTATATTTACTTTAAATTAACTGATCGTGAACAAACTAGAATTTTATTTCATAAGAGAAGTGGAGTTAAATTTTAAAAGAGGAAGAAAAAGGATAGAGATGGAAAACTTTGCAAAAGAAGAAAATGAGAAAAGTGAAGAAAAGAAAATAAAAAGGAAAAGGAAAAGGAAAGATGAGAGGCCCGTTAGGCCTTACACGACATGGTATTACGAGGTTCTATATTATTATATTAGGGCGAATAAAAGAAGAGAACATCATAAAATATGATTTAAAGAATTTATAATAATTATTTTAATCTTACCTGAAACAGGACAAGAAGCATAATTAAAATGGCAGCAAATTGCATTCATATTCAAACTCAATTTTTGTTGTCTTTTAACTACACTTTTTTTTTTTTTTTTTTTTTTTTTTTTTTTTTTTTTTCATTTAAATTTTTTTTTTTTTTTTTTTTTTTTTTTATTATATTTTTTTTTTTTTTTTTTTATCCATTTTGTTATATGATTACACGGCAAAGTTGACCATTCATTTGAAGGATTCATATTATAATTTTCTTTCTGTGAGCGGACAACTAATCCAAGTAGACTTTGATTGATCGAGTGATTCATAATTGACGAACTAAGAACTAAAGGTTCTTGAATTCAATATTACCTCCTCCTATGGTTTTGACTCTCTCATGGTTGAACGTTGAAAACTTTCTTTTTATTCAATTTGAAACTCAACCAAACACCCACCATATTGTAAGTTACAAGAACAAAGTTTATGAGTTGAATGAGACTGCAGTTCTCATGTGAATTTCCTATCCCTTATTTTTGCTAAATCATTTTCCATCCAAAGATTAAACACAGTTTGTATTGGAAAATTATAATTATATTATATAGGTGAATAATAGTAAGTTAATAAGAATAAGAGAGAGAAAGGGGTAGCGGAGGGAAGAGAAACACGTGGGAGTTTTTATGCGAATCCTATTAGTATATATGTGATAGTGATTGCGACGATGTGTGAGGCAATGATAATTTGGAATCGTATTTGATGGGAGGAATGGTAGGTAACAACATTTTCTTTACCAACAAAATGGTGCTGTCGCAGTCACCTTTCTTCCCATTTCAATACATATGCACGTCTCCACAAAATCTAAATTTGCATTAACAACATAAAGCACGAGCTATTCAAAACTACGTGTGGTTTCTCAAATTTAACCTCAAAACTAAGAACCACCCCAAACAATGCCTTAGGCTTTGGTTATGTACAGTTGGCATGCAAACCAACTCATCCGTTTAAACTTGGACCTCTATCATACAAAACTTGTCTATATAATCTGTATTTTAAACCAATTTCAATTTGTATAATTTACTCAATTTATTAAATAATATTCAGTCAATATAAGTAAAAAATATTAAATTTTAGGTTGGATTGTATTTGATGATGCAGGTTATAGATAGCATGCGAAGTCTAAGAGTAAAACCCATTTAATGTGGTTTTTGGAGACCAAATATAAAATATATACATTAAAAACTTACAAAAAGATTCAAACCGGTGGTATGCGGATTTTTGTCAAAATACCTAGCTTTTAAGTATATAATCAAAATTAAATTCATAAATTATAATTTAATTATCAAGATAGAAAAGTAAATATATGTATGTCTAACCTTTACATTGGTGTGTGTTTTAAAGAATAATTGAAGTTGCATATCCTAATTTATAAGATGCCCCTATCTTAGGTGGGTAAGATTGTCAAAAAAATGTCTCAACTTCTGGTCACCACGAGTTTGGTCTGAGTTAGAGTTTAAAAAAAAAAATTTAATTTCGCAATGGATCAAAATTTAAGTCTAAAAGAAAAAGAACTATTACTTTTGAATGACCAAATGAAGTAAACTTTGTTGTTTTGGGTAGAATATGTGTTTATATTGCAGGATTGTGTACTTGAAAACATATGGCAAAGTTGGAACATGATTTATATGTTGATTTGGAAGAAAAAGAAAGAAACATAGAGAATCTCCGTTATACATATGAACTTATTTAGTTTCATTCAAAATGATCATTAGCTTCTAATTATTGTAAAATGTAATTAGATTTTGATGGATGAAATTCGAAGGAAAGAATTTAGAGAAAAGGTGAAGTAAAATTTTCTTCAAAAAGAGAAGTTAATTATTAAAATATGAGTATTTACTAGTTTGATCAATATTTTTGGCAATTCTATCTATATAAAATCGTAGTAACCCAAATATCATATCATGATTGGATTATAACTTAATTCACTTCTCTTCTTCATGAAATAATTGATGTAATTAAACAATCTCACCTTCAACAATTGCTAATTGAAAATTGATCTGATATTATATGTTCTTAAATAGAAACAATTTTATTCTCACTATAAGCTATAATTTTTTGCATAATGGTAAATATTTGATTGAGTAATTGGTATAAGAGTTTGAGTTATGTAGACCCACTTAAAGTCTTTCTTCAATATTAAAGGCTTCTGGTTGATTTTGGAAATTTGTTCATATTAGAGCCTTTCAATCTTATCTTCTATTTTAATGAGCTCCTGGACAGGAAAGGTCTAGATTGGTTAAATAATATCTTGAGCTGGTCAAGGTCAAACACTAGGACTTGCCTAGTTATGAGATTGGGTCTGAGTTAACATCTGTCAATTTTTTATGATTGAGAAATATGATTACTTGACAATTTTCTCCTTTTTTTTATTGTTGATGATTTATTGATATGTTGGATAGTTTAACTTTTTATAGAAAGAATGTCTATAAACTTTTTAATTAAGTACTTATCATTAAGTCAAAAACTATAAACTATATATAATGATAAATAAATTCTAAGCAATTGTCAATTTAGGAATTGAAATTATGACATGAATTTCGATAACAATTGTTGGATCAAGTGTTTAAAACTAAATAAAAACTATAATCATAATCGAGACATTTTTTTCTATTTTAGAACTAACAACTCAAATATTATAATTTAATTATAATTTGATTGACTCAACCTTCGTCACCACTAGAAATAGTTGATATAGCTTATAATAATTTAATATAACATATATTTATTTAATTATGATCAACACTTTATGTTTAACATAACATTTCTCGTATAATTATTTTTCGTTATTAAGGTTTCAGTTGTGAAATTTCCGTTTTATTATTACTTTTCTTTTTCAATATTCAACCATATCTCATTAAAATAAAAAACAAACTTTAATAAATTTAAATTTCACTTTTACATTATTTAAATGACAATAAAATTATTCAAATACAAAAAAAAATGTTCAATATAAAATTAAAAACAACTGAACATAAGGAAATAATATTATAAACGTAATTATTTTAAATTTAAATTATATAATACAATTTTTTATTAATAGTATTTTGACTCGTGTTTAAAATTCTGAAATTCTTTCTTTAACTTAAGTTTACTAGATATACAAATTTAAAATGTATCTATTTGTTATAGATTACAATTTGATTTTTGAATTATTTGTAGATAGACATTTCTTTATAATTAAAAGAAGTAGATATATGCAATTTATCTTTTACCATTTCTTTTTCACACAAAAACATTTTTTTTATTCTACCACTAGCATATAGCACATTCTATATAAAAGATACAACCATTTTTTCTCAGGTTCAAAGATTAATGAAGCACGTTTATAAGAACAGACAATAATACACGCATGCATATATATAAACTTCCACTATAAAAAACTTAAAGAAATTATCCAACACAACTAAAAACTCACAAAAAAATGTAAAAGACTTTTATTATCATATATTCATACATAAAAGAAAATGCTACATTATACTTAAATATAAAAATGAAAAATAAACTATTTACATAATTATCATTATTTTGTAATCATAATACTTTTTAGTTATCGGTAAAAATAATAATTATTTTTAATTTATAAATAAAATATTAAAAATAATCTAAAAATACAATCTCAGGTAACATCCTAAAAAAAACTATCCATTATACTGTAAATCCAATAAAGAGTCTGTACAAAATGTAATATATCACAAAATACAACTTAAACACACAATAAATGAACATATACATACAAATGTTTATAAAAGAAGAGACAACATAAAGTCTTTATTGTCCTATAGATGCTACTTCGACACCTGTTCTTGTATATGCTTATACTGTACAATCATAACACATCATCACACAAACAACATATACAAGGGTACATTATTAAAATAAATTTCTAACATAAGATAACATATATAAAAAGAAACGATTTTATTAAAAATCCATAAACAATATCCAATACAAACATATAACAACCATATAGACCCACAAATAGATATATACATTTAACAGATGTAATATTAATTGACACTTTCGAAAGACTCATATTAAGTATGTCATATAGACTAACAATTGTTTTAATACACAAGACTTAAATTTATAAGCGAACCTAAGAAAATGGATTAAGGTAAGTTCATTACAACTCAAGTCGTGTATACATATGTCACGGTATGCAAGAATTTCCAAGGTAAGTTCAATACAACCCAAGCTGATAGAACACGCCCTAGCCATCTTAGTCAAAGAATAAAGAGGATAAAGAGTTAGATGATGGATCAAGAGCTTTCTAGAAAATGGGGTCCATCTAAGTTTGTTTGGGCCTCCAACCATCTGTCCGGGCCCGAATCCAATCCTGAAGAGATCACTTTGGAGAACATGGAGCATCAAGTAAAGATTCTCTAAGTGTATAAATTGTTTAGAATAGTTTAGAATAATTTGGGTCTTGTATTTGGGCCAAGTATAATAGATTTGGGCCTTGTATTTTGGGCCATGTAATTTAAGTTCCTGGACTTTGAAGCCCATAAAAATATTGGACGTCTACTTAGAGCAATTTAGGCACCAAGTCACTCAAGACACATGAGAGCATGTGCCACATGGAAGCTATAATGTCTAAGGAGTTGCCACATGGAAACCTCTCATTTGAGAGGATTGAAGATTTCGAAGCAAGCTACTTCCTTACCACATGTCATCATGTGAGTGGGGAGTATTTAGAAGTTTGCTCCACAAGCTACCTCCTTACCACATGTCATCACCTATGTTGAGAGTATTTTGAAGCTTGCTCCACAAGCTACTCTTGCCACATGTCATCACTGAGTAGAGAGTTTTTGTGAAACTTCTTATACAAGCTAGGACGTCCAAGACTCTATAAATATAAGTGTTCACCACATGTAAAATTAACTTGGAATTAGTAATGAAATGCTACCAATTTTTTGCCATTCTACTTATTCCTAAGTTCTCCCTAGGTTAGTCTTCTTCTAGACTTAGCCTAGATTATTTCCTAGTGAGTTGGCCTAACCTATCACTCTCATAAATTCCTAATTACATATCAATCCATTGAACTTATTTAAGTTCCAAAAGTGCTTCCGCTCATCCAAAGAAGAAATCACAAAGATGACAACTAGTAGAAAAGCATTTTCTATCATAAGTTGTGCATTCACATATGTCACTATCTAAGATCTTATCTATGTGACCTAGATATCAGTGAAACAATGGATCTATGTTATAAAGTAAACTTAATACACATAGTAAACAATATTTCACATATCATCCTAGATATGTGACAACAAATTCATACAAATTCCATCAATCTCAATAAACATTGTCATATAATAACTTATTTAAATTAAAACACAAAATGAATATTTTACATTTAAAATAAGAATTCATATGCAATCCAATCCATTGAAGAGACAAAAAGAAAAGAAAATAATGAAAGAAAAGGATTTTTTTTAGCTTCAGCTAGAATCAGGTCACTTGAGCGAAAATTTGGCAGAGAGGCTAATTTTTAGTATTGTTTTTGCTTGAATGAAAATTTCATCGCTTGAGCGAAAACATGGTTGAAAGTAAGGTTGAGATATAGGGCTATTTTGACTTGAGCGAGAACTAACTCGCTTGACAAAAAATATCACAAAATCAATCTCATATAGCAGAACAATACTTATTTTCAAAGTTTCATCCAAATCAATTTAACAATTACAACTCTCAAATGTAATAATCTAACACAAATTGAGATACACAAAAAAGATACAAATATAATCTCAAACTCAAACATTAGAAAACATGCTCAACATACAATCCTGTATAAAACTCAATATATTGTGACCACGTTACATGCTCATCTAGAGCATCTAGCCTAAGGTTCTATAAAAAAACACGAATAACTTCCCTTACTTGCAATGCCCATCTTTAAAGCAAATTTCTAAATCCAAGCATTAAAACTAGTCAAAATTTAGGAACCTAGAGCAATGTATCCAAACATAATAAAATTTTAGTATATACTTAACCAAGTTGAGAGGATCATTCTTTCCAATTGATTCTACCAAAACTGATGACAAAAGTATAAGACAAAGAAGAGAACAAAAAATATTTAGATTAAAGAAAATTTTATTCTATTTAAAAATTTGATTAATTAAAAATAATTCTTGGTTTATCGATTACTCTGAATTGTGATGATTAAATTCTGAAAGAAATAAAATATAAAAGCAAAAATTAAAAGAAAAGTTAGAGGAAGAGAAAACCTTACAATAAGTTTTAAAAGAAATGAGATATAAAAGAAAAACTAAAAGAAAAGTTAGAGGAAGAGAAAACCTTACAATAAGGAATTGATAACATTTCTAATATAAAACCTTACAATAAGTGAATTTTTCTCTTAAAATATTGTTAATCTCACTAATCACCACCCATGAAATTCTCAACTTCGAACTTAATTTTTTTTATATACCATTTGTCAAAAAATGTTAAAATAGTAAACGGATTCTCTCAAGAATTTCATACCTTTAAATATTTTTCCAAAGAGGATTTATTTTCTAAATTCTTTTAGAAAGAAATAATAAAAAAATTGATATTAAATTTTTCATTATTACTTTATATATAAATTAATTAATATTCAAATTTGTCTGATATAATTTATTTTTTTTAAATTATATATAAGTCGATTTTAATTTATAGAAAAATTAATTTTTGAAGAGTGTTTGTGAAGAAATTCATTCATAAAAACCTCTCTCTTACTTGGTTTGGCTAAAGCCAACTTTGGAAACAAAATTGAAAGAGTTAAGTGTGCAAAATAAACCCCACAAATAACCTTTCTACATTCTTTTAAGAGTTTAATATGGTTATATATAAGTTTAAATAAGTTATGTCTCAAATTATTAATTATATTTTTTAAATAATATATGAAAATTAACATAATTCAGAAAATATATAAATATATAAATTTTTAATTTTTTAATATATTAATTGTTTGGTCGTGGGGACAAGGTTTACATTTCTAAGGCGCTTTTGAAACTTACAAGTACTGGAATTAACTGAAGTGAAATTAAAATCTTCCCCTTAAAATAGAAGGAAATTGAACAAGTGCCATAAATTCGAATTTGATTATCTTTTCTATTATATATATATATATATATATATATATATATAAAATAGTAACTAATAGTAAAAGAAATAAATTAACATGTTATCTGTGTCAAATATTCATTGATTTATTCCATGAGTATTTTTATGTGTAAGTTTGATTACTTCTTTTAACATAATCTTCTCTTTTTATATGTTTTCTTCAATCTACCAAACTTCAAAAGGCTATCATAGTCACAACGTGAATCGCGTGTTTCTTTTTTCAACTAAAGTATATCATTTTAATTAATATTGTTTACACTAATCCCTGACTTAACGTTCAAACCAAAGAGTAGAGTGGGATGCAGAAAAAAATATTTTTAAAATAATTCCTGAGTTAAAAAAAAAAATTAATGCTAGCCATTTTATTAAAACATCTATTCAATCCCGTTGTTTTCTATTTTATTATCATTACAAATATTTTTTTACCCGAAAATATGGTTCGACATTCTTTAAAAAATAAAGCTTCAACATTATGAAATAAAGCTTCATCATTTTATATATAAACATAACATAAAAGTAAAGAAAACGGAACGTTTTTTATGCTATCATTTTGTCTGATGCTAATCACTAATTTTAATAATAATGACGATGTCTACACAGTTAATCATAATGGTAATTTCATTAGCATTATTTAAACTTTAGTGGATGTCTACACAGTTAATCATAATGGTAATTTCATTAGCAATATTTAAACTTTAGTGAATGATTTCTATCCCACCGCGATCAGAATAATTTCACCTCTCAATCTCGGTTTCTGCTCCGTATAATTAATAATTAATTATTGATATAATTCATGGTGGCAATAACATCATAGTACCTTTATACCCCTTTTCTCTTTTGTCAATTTCTATTCCTAACGTGCAAAATTGGAAAAAAAATTGGAAGAAAAAAAGCTAAATGATATTTCAACAAAAATAACACATTCACTTTCGTGCTTATTATAAATCTTAAAATTAAATTAAAACCTTTTCTTAATAAGAAAAATATCATGTACTGTTAAAAATAAAAAGTAAAGAAAGACTTGTAGATTTTTAAATCATTAACTGAGGAACAGTATTAAAAATATTATTTTGTATTTTTAATCCTGAAAATTGAGTCGAATTAAGTTTCAATCTCCTAATTAAAAAAATATTTTATAATATTTCTCACATTTTAAATAATATAATTTTATTGTCTGAAACTAGAAACCGTTTTAAAATATATGTTTATTATTTAAATGTTTTAATGAATAGAAACGTTTTCTTTTATATCTTAAAACTACAATATTTTTTTTTAATTCAAATGATTAAAACCGTTTTTTTGTTAATTTCAATATATATATATATATATATATATATATATATATATATATATATATATATATATATATACACACAAAATTCTTGTGAGAGAGAAAAATTAATAAATGTTTTTTTTATATATTTATATATATATTTA
>Ga0099825_1006089_pt1 | contig 15238 bp, 7 predicted proteins | sample SiratroredBW_FD_76838 | JGI IMG/M metagenome (GOLD analysis project Ga0099825, IMG submission 76838) | Root nodule microbial communities of legume samples collected from California, USA - Siratro red BW | ecosystem: Host-associated > Plants > Roots > Nodule | place: USA: California | collected... | reverse complement strand
CACTTGTTTCCTTTTCTATATCCACTTTCTGTCCACAAACTCTCAAACCTAACCCTACACAAACATCAAGTAATGTAAAAGAAACAACTTCAGATCCAATTTTAAAACCACAGTCTTTCTCAACAAATTTAAAACATAGCTCCTTTACAAGCATCCTCCTCATTTGCAGTTCTCTATCAATCGTGAGGAGCCAACCAAAAGGGGTGCTCTTTATGCAAGCCTTATGCTCATCACTTAAAATGTTGTTCACCTTGACCAGATATTTAGTCCTGCAACAATGGCAGACTCTTGTGCATTCCTACATATAATTAAAGCAGAGAATATAGGCATTACATGACAATATATTTCACTACAAAAATCATCTATGCAGAATACAAATCAAACCTTATTGTCTATTTCGGATCGTTTGCGAATCACAACACCGGATGATGCCATTTGTAATCCTGTAAAAACCTAAACACACATTTGTTCATCACTCGCCAAAACTTGTACTTAGGTGTCCAGTCAATCAAGTAGGGGTAACCAATCAATGACAATTTTTCAGGTTACAACATATACACACAAGAAACATACACATTCAAACATTAACAAGCGGTTACCAATGCTTTTACGAGGGGACACCATACAACAACCTTTGGCGACTCAAGCAACATCTGATCCTCAGTCGCCATGCCATGAACTCAGGTGTCCCCTCATCAATACATGAGTAACAAATGATGTTCTGTGAACTCAACCACTTAGTTTTACAAAACATCAGTTGTTACCAAAGTATTGACGAGGGGACAACTTAGTTCATGGCATGGCGACTCAACTCAGACATCTTCAACAGCTGCCAAAACAAACAGATTCAACCAATACAACCCTAAAAAACTTACAAAAGACGTTCTTTACTCCACCACGAACCAAGAAGGAAGTCGTAAATGACATAAAAGAACAAAATTTACTTCCAAACCAACACAAATCAAGCCGTAAAAGCAAAATCCTTTTCAGATCCAAAACACAACAGTAAAATGAAACCCTAATCTCAAAAAGACTTCCTTTTCCATCAAAAAATCGCATAAAAACCAAAACTTTACACGCAAATCATTCAACAAACAAAAAAAAATCATCCTTTTGCATGAGCAATCACTGAAAAGAGCAACCTTTACACGTTTAAAAACCAAAACCAACCCTAAAACGAACCTTAGCGAGAGTAGAGACCAGAAACAGTGGAGACGAGACTGAGAGAGTGAACGACACACCTTTCGAATGAGACGAGGCGGAGTGCATTAGGGCAACTGAGAGGAGGCGAATCTTTGAGAGCCAGAACACTGCGAAGAGGAGGAAGGCTGAGAGAACGACGACCGTTGAGAAGAAGATGAAGGCTGAGACAGGAAATCTGAGAGGAGTAGGTCGAATGAGAGGAGCCCAGAGTTTGAGAGAGAAAAGGTTTCTTTGAGAGATGGAGACAGAGAAGAAGACGAAGGCTGAGACCAGAAATCTGAGAGGAGGAGGTCGAATGAGAGGAGCCCAGAGTTTGAGAGAGGAAAGCTTTCTTTGAGAGATGGAGACTGAGAGGAGGAGGTCGAATGAGAGGAGCTGGGAGTTTGAGAGGCTGTGAGGCGAAAGTTTGAGAGGTTAGTTTGAGAGGCAAGTTGAGAGACCCTCTCAGCGTTAGGGCTTACTTAATTTTCCACTTCCAAAGTTGTCCCTGTCACGTAAGCCACTTTGACACAATTACCCCAGTGTCAAGTGGGGGTAATCCACCAACAGTGTCAACGTAACATTATTCCTTTGTATTTGTCTTGTTTTTCATTATCATTGTCATCCAAGTGCAACGCCCCATCTCTTGGTCTATCATGTTTGCGTCTTTATCATCCCTCTTGTTCGCATCGCACCTCCTTTGGGCCTCCACTATGTCACACCGCTTCTGCACGAAGCGGCCACACTATGCCTACTACTGTCTCCACCAAGGGCTTCCATTGCGACCTCATCTCGTCTCTACCAAGGGCCTCCACTACACCTCTTTCTCACTTTCTCACCTCGTGCGTTATATGCTTATCACCATGACTCCATTTTACCGCTCAAGGCCTTCATTGAGAGTTGCCTAACGGGCCAATGCAATGTCAAGCCCCTACTGCTTCCACATTAGTTTTTTTAATTTGTTTATTTTTTTATTTTATGTAATTAGTGTTTATTAATTGCTAAATTATATATTATACATTATACTTTTAATATTAAATTATATTGTGTTTATTGATTTAGAAATTGATTTTTTGATGGACATGTTGGTGTTGAGTTTAGGGGTGTCTGACTCGTAACAAATATTGTTATTGTTAAATTTTTGTGAAATTCGTCTTTTAAAAGTTATGATGTTTAATTTTTATTAAAATTATTCACCGAGAGAGCCTTAGTTCCCCATTTAAGATTTAATACATTAACTTGCATAGACTCCTCCAATTTTGAAACTTTCCTTTCCTTATGCTAAACTTTATGTAAAAACTAGTGGAGGTTGAACTGACACTAATTGTATTAAGTCTTGAATTGTTTGGTTGGACATTTTGAGAAGAGTAATTACTTTTTATTAGTTTAATAGTATATAACTTATAATGTAAATTTCATATATTTTAATTAATTTTGGTTCAATATATTTTTGTGTCGATCTTCAATTGCACATTTGATTGTGAAGAAATTGTTTCAACACTTTCATTTTGTGTCACCAGAAGACCAATGTGAAATACTATCAAAATTTTGTGAAATATAAGATATGGTGATTAAAGTTTATGTACTATTGAACTATTATCAAAGTGAATCTTTTTCAATGGGAAATGATTATACCTTTTATTAAAAAAGTGAGATTTACATGCATCGTATAAAACATTGAAAACGTTTTAGGTTGAGTTTAAGAGGGAGGTGAATTAAACTTTGAAAGATTTTTCTCTATTTAGACCTTTGAAAATAGTTTTCACAATTTGAGAAAGTTTAATGAATCTCGGTGCTAAAGATATAAGGTGCAGTAAAGAAATAAACTAATTCAAACCACGAATGAACCAATTTGTTTTACAGGAAGATAGAGATTTTCAAACAGCACACACAACAGATTCACAATCACACACCAGATTCACAACAACATTTTAAGCATATCAAGTTCACATAGTTTCAATAACAGTATTACATTAAGAATTGAATCACACAAAATTACATATTTGAATGATTATACAGAATACAATTTCAAGAGTCCAGTTATTCAAAGAATTCAGAACAATAGCACAAGTTCTGCAATATCACACCAATTCAAACAGAGGTTCAATTCTTTAAAAAGTCACAGATCCATAATCTTATATGTAATACAAAATTTGAAAAGAAACAATCTGTTAAGTAAGATTTCTTTGGCAATCACAACAGATTTATCATAACCAACAACGAGTTCAAGTTATAAGGAACAATTCAATATCCAACAGAGAACTTAAACCAGTTTTATCAAGATTACCAGAAATTAATTCAATCTTTCAATTAAACACAATGTGCAGTGCAAGAACAATACAAAATTGAAAGAGAAGGGTCAAGAACAATAGAACACAGTCAATTATACTGGTTTACCCTTCCTTAAGGGCCACGTCCAGTTTCCTTTGCCCCTCAACCAAAGAAAATTTCAGTAACTTTAATCAATTGTTTACACACAAACAATTACACAATTCTTACTCCCCGTAAGAATCAAACACCCACTGAAATGAGCACCTACTCCCTATAGTCCCCACTCAAATCAGCAATCACACACAGGCTAAAACCTATAGCCTACAACAATACACAGTTTCAAAAGTTTCACAGATTTGTAACCAATTTACACAAATCTTGATACAGAAAGGGATCAAGAATGGTAAAGAAAAGAAAAACTCCCTAATTGGGCCACAGAAGAGGCCTTTGCACAGTGTTGAAGAACTCCAATAGCACAAAATGAGTCAAACGTTACTCTTCAACAAAAAGCCTCAATTGATTTTTCTCAAGAACTCTCAATTTCACAAAAGTGTTTTTCACTGGTTTTTCTACTGTAATGATTCTCTATTTTCGTATCTGTGTTATGGCACATTTTAGAAGCCTCACTGTTTTAATAGAAGAAAAGGCATCAATTCAATTTTTTTTTAAAAAACCGTTAATTCAATTCTGCCAGGCATCAAATAACTCGATTTCATGAAAACGGGGATTGCTTTATTTGAGCCCAGTGCAGTATTTAAAAACTAGTTTAATCCAAAACTTGGCTAACTTTTTTAGTTTAAAATTTTTAAACTCTTTTAGACCTTTGTGCTGTTGGATTTCTCCTTGACTATGCATAGGTTCTTTGCCAATCAAGCCTAAACCCACTCACACCAGGCCAAGACCTAAACCACATCCAATTGCTTGCTTGTTTTACCTTGTTGGACATGTCTTGTATGGCTTCATCAAATCATTAGTCTTGTGAAAGTACTAACAAACATAATGCCAATAACGTACACACAAAATGTATATATGGATCGAAGTTGGATTAATTCCCCATGTTTAAGTGATGTTTACAAGAGAGGTGTGGAAGAATTTAAACAGTTTGCACAACGTAATGCTAGTAATAGTGACAATGGCTTAAGGATAAGGTGTCCTTATGCAAATTGTTTGAATGGTAGGACATTGTCTGCTTTTTGAAATTAGACAACATCTCTTATGTGATGAATTTCCGAGAAATTATACTACGTGGATGAGACATGATGAGTTGTTACACTTGCCAAGTGTGCAAAACTAATGAGTTTGTTGATTTGACAATGGACAACAAACTAGAAGACAAGATTCGTGATGTTGTAGACAAATCCTTTGCTAAAGTGATGTATGAAAATATGTCTACTAATGTAGAGAATTTGTTATCATGGTTCAATTAAATTCATACAATTATAAGTAGAGTTAAGGTTGATGAATTTGAAGACAATGAATGGATGAACTATAAAAGCTTCACATAATTCCTTTAGTTATTAAAGGAAAGGCTTCCAAAAGGGAATACATTATCTAATTAAAATTATGAGACAAAGAAAATACATTGTTTGATGGTTATGGAATATAGAAAGATACATTTATGTCCTAATAAATGTATTTTATAGAGGAAAAGGCTTGAAGAATTACAAAAATTTCCCAAATATGGATTGTCATGTTTAAGGTCAAAGATGGTCAATAGGAGAATACGTTGAGGTCGTAAAGGATGCTCCTCTTGCGAAAGCAGTTTGGTTTATTCCAATAATTCCAAGGGTTAAGCATATATTTGCCAATCCAAATGATACTAAAAATCTTAGGTGGCATGTACATGATAGAACATGTAGAACTTCTCAAAATCAATTATTTCTCTCATAACAAAGAAAAAATGTTGAGTTTAAAATTATTTTAATTTCTTATAACACGTTTTAATCAATTAATTTAGTATTGTAATTAATTGTTATGGATTTAATAGATTAAAATAGAAGTAAAATTCACACTTTAAAATTGAAATTATTTTGAACAAGTTGTTCAAGCATTTAAACAATACAAAACAAAAAGGAAATGCAAGTAAAGAAAACACCATTCATCATTAAATTGTGCATTATTCTCAACATTAAGCTTCTTCAGCTTTCTCTCTATACTTTGAAGACCTAGATCAATATTCTCCAAATTATCATTGTGCTCTTTGTCTTTGCTCAACCAATAGTAGTAAACCTTGTCTAGCTTGACAACTAAGGTTTGTTCAAATAGAGAGAGTGGTTTCTTATTCTTTCATGAGATGGAGCTTCCTTAACTTGCACAGGATCATTTTGCTCCTATGGTAAAAGCGTTTGAACACCCATTTTCATTCTTTTTGAACAATTACATCTTATGAAGTGAGATTTCCCCAACCTTATTTGAGTGGTGTATTACAATTGCAATTTTCCCTTCAAAATTAACTCCATAATGTTGAAATACTCTTGAAGGAACACTGCAAAAGAAAGGTGGTAAACATGAGATCTTTTTTTCCTTTAGTATAGATGAGAAGCATTCATCTTTCAATAGATGAGCATGGTTGCTGCCTCTTGAAGCCAAAACTAAGCTATAACAAAGGCTAGAAACCTCTCATCCATCTTTACTCCCTCAGTCTTGAAATGCCTGAAATTTGTGCCTTGAATAACAATTGGGCCCCTCAAAAATCGAGATACACATTGATTTTATTGAAATTTTCAAGTCCAAAAGAAAAAACTTCACCTTATAATTTTAATTCACCAACATTTGACAAAATATACCCATCAATTATAATTTTAGCACCCTTAACTTTGGAGAACAAAACTCTCCCTACACAAGAGAGTTCGGAATGGAAGACTCTTAACAAATCAAGGTAATATTTTCCCTACATCTTAACAAAGGACTTTAGACATTTGCTTCTCAATAACTCCTGAAATGTAAAGCTCTCACTACTAAAAAATTCTAGAAATAGAAACTTGTGGATTGGTCTTCTTTCACTCCTGAACCACCTATACACTTCCCTTGATTCTTCATCACCGAACCATCTTTCAATGCAAGCTAAAAGAGGGAAGAGCCTTTTCTTTCTTTATGGCAGATCCTTTTACTCTCTTGGTAAGTCATTTTACTCTTCCTCAATGTTGTTGGATGAACTTAAAGAAGATGGATTGTCCTCCCATTCCATATATGACTTCTTAAAAACCTTTTTACTTTTCTTTTATCATCAAGAGGGTTAACATCTAATAAAGTGCATTTAGATTTTATATGAGAAGGCTTACCACATTCATAGCATGTTATACCATTGGACATATAATACTTTTTGTCCATCTGTTGTTGTTGCTTCTTGTTCCAGTTTTTTTTCTGAAGAACTTTGAAAACTTTTTCACTAACAGAACTATATTCTCATTATATGAATTTGCAACAACTTTTCTTAAATCATTTTTTTGTTGTTTTCTTCATTTTCTTCTTTCTTGAGTCTTTCCAAGTCAAGTTTATGTTCCCTTAACTTTCCAAACAGGATTGTCATATGCATCATTGTAAGGTCTCTTGATTCATATATTTTTGTGACTTTGGGTTGGTCATAATGTTTTTTTTATGATATTTTTTAGTTAATTGTTATAACGGAATCAATTTTTTGGTTAATTGTAATGTAATCAATTCTTCCTAAGCTTGAAACCTACTAAATCCCATGTTTTTATCTTGTTTTATAAATAATCTATTTCATGTTATAAATATCTGGTTACTTGAGTTTTTAATCAAATTTTACTCTAAATCTCATTTATCTTCTCTAATAATTGAACAGGAGGCAATTGAGTCAAGCACAGGATTGAAGCCCATAAAGAGAGAGATAAAAGATAAAAATTCAAGCAGTCCAACTGTACTCGATGCCATTGGAGTTGGCCAGGCACTAATCAAACCGGAGAGCAAAAGACTAGAAATGTGTTCGATGCCACACATGTTGCTCCCGATGCTAGTTGGACTAAGAATTGTAACAGAATTCAGTTGCATCTAACAATGTTGAAGTTGGGCCAAGCACGGATGTTGCAAGTCATAATCAATATAAAGGATTCTCTGCATCAAGGTTAGACACTTCCAATACTCTCCACTCAATCTGGGAGTCAGAAAAAGATGTAGCCTTGGGATGACAACTAGGGTTTAGAGGGTTCTAGGAAACTAAGAACACGTCAGAAAAATTACCCAACCCATGATCTAGAATTAGTTGTCATTGTTTTTGCACTTAAAATATGGAGACATTATGTGTATGAAGGTAAGGTTTTTAGTGATTACAAGAGTCTCAAGTACTTGTTTTATCAAAAGGAGTTAAATATGAGATAAAGGAGATGGATGAAATTTTTGAAAGATTATGATTTTGAATTACATTGCCATCTAGAAAAGACAAATGTAATAGTGGACACTTTAAGTAGAAAATCCTTACATGTATCCTGTGCTAGAGAAATTTAGGGATATAAAATTGATAGTCACATTAAGTCGTGATAGGATGAAATTGAACTCGATTCAGATTACCAGTGACTTAAAAAGATAAATACATGATGCTTAGGAAAGTGATGAATTTCTTCAAAATAAAAAGAAAGTGGTAGAACAAAGTAAAGGAGGAAATTTTAGCATAAATAGGGAACACATTTTGACATGCAATGATAGGTTATGTGTACCCAATGATGAAGGGATAAAAAAGATTACATAATTGTATACTAAGAGAAATTATAAGATTGCATGAAATTTCATCTAGCATTTTGTCTTATAGGGACCCTAGATTTAGTTCTAAATTCTAGAGAATGTTATATCAAGCTCTAGGGACTAAGCTTTATCTTAGTTCAACTTATCATCTTCAAATAGATGGACAATAAAAAAGAACCACTTAATTTTTTGAGGATTTACTAAGAGCCCGTGTATTTGAGTATTCTAGTAATGGGATTGATACTTGCCATTGATCAAATTTATTTATTTTTTTGTTTCATAGGTCTCAAATTTCCTTAACCCTATTTGATGAACACAAATGGGAAGAAGAAGTGTGTCTTGTTGCTTTTGTGTCGTGGTGTTTGTTGTTGTTCGGATTTAGTTGTTGTTGTATTTTGTTGTTGTTGTTGTTCTTCTTATTATTTTGTCCAAGTTTGTATTCATGTTAATGTTGGCTATGTAATCATGTTGATGTTGGCTATGTAATGGTACTTATCTTAATGAAATGATGTTATGTGTCATATTAAATTGTTTCACTATGCTTTGAATACTGTCTTATATAATTCTGGGGAGTATATAATTACGGAGGATTAAATTTTTTGCATAATTTGATATATACCTTATTTGAAAGAAAAATTAATCTATTGAATATTTTGATTCAATTGATTGATATTATAATGCTTGCATTGAATGCAAATATCAATTAGTTTATTTCTGATTTCAACCTAAGTGAAATTCTGTCATACTCTTCTAGTTGAGATTTTGCAGGTTTATGTGAAGTAACTCAACATACACTGGATTCCCTTCATCAAATAGGGAGAGATTGTTAATATTATTGATGACTATGTATTTCATGAAGTTAACTTTAGCCCAGACAACGAAGACTTAAAGGCTTCTTAGATTTAGTGTGTGTGTGTGCATACATCATATATCTTTTATATGAGCTCTAAAAATCATTAATGTTCTCAAAATAAAAAAGAAAACAAAATGTGTACTAAGTTATTTTTTATCAAAGATATTTTAATAATTTTTTAATAGATTGTTTTAATTAAACAACAAGCTGAAAAATTCTGACAGTAGGATTTCAATCGATTTAATTTTGTTTTTCAATCAATTATGTTTTATAACACTGTAACATATTTTAAAACTATTTTGAAAACTTATATAAAGGCTTTCGAAAACATTTTTTCAACATAGAAAACTAGTTAAATAGATTTTTGAGCCAAGAGAATAGTAAGCGAAAACAAAAGTGTTTTGATTACTAAAGAGTTTTGATTCAAGAAGAACCAAGAAAGAGATTCTTGGAGCTCATCCTTGATAATGATTGTTCTACACTGGTTTATTCATTCTAATCATTCAAGGAAGTTACTGCAATTCATTTCTCTCTACTGGTTTTGAGTTGTAATTGCACTATTGTGCTTGTATTCAATTTTTCAATTGATTAAAGGTGGTTTGAGTCTACAAGTGTATAGGGTGTACTCTTCTAGGGTGCAATAGTGTTTTGCACTGGTTTAGGCTTTTTTCACATGGTGTAAAAGGATTCTGCACTACAACAATGTGATCTTGTAGTGTGCAAGGTTGTGTCTTTGTTGTATTGAGTGAATAATTGTGATCTATAGTAGAATTTTTATTTGCTTGGTGGCAAAGAGACTGAATGTAGCTCTTGAGAAGAGTGAACTAGTATAAATCTTGGTGTTCTTGATCTTCTTTTCTCTTATCTTTAAATCATGAATAAATTCTGACTAATTTTTTGTCTGTGCATAATTTTCAATTGATTGTTTTTCTATTCAATAAACTATTTTCTTTATATTATTTTTTTGCTAGAAATCAATAACTGATTATTTCACTCCTCAAATTGATTGTGATCTGCTTTAAGAAATTTGTGGAAAATTCAATTTGTCGTTTCACGAGATTAATTGATTACATTCTTTAAGTGTTATTTTGACTTAAGAAAATTAATTGATTGTTCTTGAGATTGAATTTATTAAATTTTTAAAACAAGTATCCTAAGATTTTAAATTCATTGTTTTTAATATTTAGCCGATTATTGTGTCTTGGTGGATTTCTGAGAAAGAAAAATTCAATTGATTATTCTTTAAAGTGAATTGATTATTTTGTTGTTGTGATGTTCTAGAAGCTATTTGAACTAATTGACAAAAATCTTCCAAAGTTCAATTTACCTCTTCTTGAACTCTGTCTAACATTCTTTTCAACAATTTTTTCTAGTTGACTGAAAGGTTTAATGAATTTATTTATTTCTTTTACTGTTTTGATGCAATTTTATCCCAACACACATATATCACTTTCATATTTTTCTTCTTTGACACATGAATGTAATTAAAAATATATTAGAAATGGATGGATGTCCCAAACAACCTTAATCCCTTTACAACAACTATTTCTACATCTTTCACAAGATCAAATTGGATCATAGATGCAATAAATAACCCATTCAAGTTTAGAGGAATATATTTTTCAATATTAACTTTCACGTCACATTTGGATGACTTTTTGGTATTAGACGGTCACGTTGTTGTTACCTTTTACCTGCCACCAACTGTGCAGACCAATTCACTGACCACTTTGCCACCTCCTTAGTAGAATAAAATAGTAATATTACTATTTTAACATCCCTAAAATTTACCCTCTAAACAGTTATAATATGCAGATTAATAAATATAATATATACATATCACATTCAAAAGTATTTCAAAATTTAACACTTCTTGTAGAGCTTTTACATTTACAATATAAAAAAAAAATCATGCATAAAAAGTAGATAATGTGTTGCATCAACTCATGGAGAAGTCCTAATACTTGTCAAATCCTCTACTTACGTGTAACACACAATCATAGCAAATTTAAAAAGAAAGCAAACACCAGACAGAAGAAAAGAGTAAGCTAGAGAGTTTAAAATGTAGAATAATAAAATTTAAATCTTCTATCGTAAACAAAATACCACATTTAGGCACTCATCAATCATCTCATACATCACACTATTATTTCTATTTCTATACAATAACACATAATATACATATATTTATTCATATACCAAGACACTTGACTCTACTTCCGGAAGACTCATACATTAAATTAGACTCAGAGGTCTACACCTGTGATACTAACCCCCAATGTGAGTCATTACAATCACAACACAAAAGGTCTTTCAAACTCTCATCAATCCTCATATGACAGGGTTAATCCATATGGACTAGGGCCATTGGTTCTTTTTCACACCGTTGCATAGTCATGTAAACCTCCTTTGACTCTCACTACCTGGTAATCTTCATCAATATGATTCCAATTTACCAATAGAGTTAGGATACCTTCTTTCCACTGTGAGTTCACTAGGACACACAAACATTACTCAAATCCTTAGACACTGCACATCCTAACAACCTGGACACAAGTATCTATTTTCCTGAAGATACTATGTCTAGATCACATACCACATACTTTTTGAACTCATATTATACATCTCTACTTTCAATCATACATTCATACACTGTTCAATTTCAAGTTCAAATATCTAAAAAGAACTTCAAAATCTACAATATAAATCAATATTAACTATGACTCAAAAAATCAATCATTTATCTTAATTCCACAAAAAACATTACAAATGAAGCAAAAAATTAAAACTTGGGAAAAAAAAGTTTTAGCTTGAGCGAGAATATTTTAGTCTAAGCGAGAATCCTCTCACTTGAGCAAAAATTCACCTGAGAGTAGGTCCAATTCCAATCCAATATACAAATTTATCCAAGAATTTCTTCCATTTCAAAATCTATCATATAATCAATTTAACAACCTTTAATGTTTACATGTTTTCAAAATCAATTCTAGAACATAACCATCCCATTTTCATTTCTTTTGTCCACTTACTATCTACACTCAATTACATTTTTCTATTTAATAACTATCAACATTAAATCTCAAGTACTAAAACTACATCAAGCATATTGAAACATTTCAATACTCTTATCAAAACCATATTAAATTCATTTCATCTATCAAAACTAAATTCATAGATCTTTTACACTACCACATTCAATAATCATTCCACTACTCAAAATAAGCCTATCAATCACACATCAATTCACACAATCAAGTTCATTCAGTATTCAACAACCAGTCAAACTTGAGCACTCATCATCAATCATTTATACATATTCAAGTCATCTATTCTAGAATTCTATTTGAAGTTATTAAGTTACTAATACAAAGCATTGAACTAACTTTCTTTATTTCACTTCAAGTATAACACTTTCCATGATTGCTCTTAATCAAAGGATTTTGAACCATCTAATCCCATGATTGCTCTTAATCAAAGGATTTTTTTTATACAAAGTCTCATTTGGAAGTGGTAAGATGTTGCAATATATATGCATTAAAGTACGTTATAAACTTTGATTTTAAATCATCTACCCATATAATTTGTTAAAGAATTATTTTAGGCAGAATTTAATATGGAAAATACTCAAGACAGAATTTAATATGGAAAATACTCATGTAAAATCTATTAGAAGTTGCAGTTTTGAGTACTAAAAGCTTAAAAATCTTCCTTCCATCTAATATTCGATATGAATTAAATCTTTAAATTTTTTAAAATTAAAAAATTAAAAGCAGTTAGTGATATTCTTAATATATTCAAGAAACAATCTCAAAACTTTATATATATATATATATATATAAAATCTTTACTTTTTATTTACAAATTTTTAGCCCACAACTTTACTAAATAGATCAAAATCAATTTAAGTTGTGGATGGCCCCTCGTTTAGGCTACGTCGAGTCCAATAAATGTTTTCTGCATTTCAACAATACCAATGATTTTATTGATTTGGGAATGCTCATGGAGAAATTGACGAATTCCTTTTTTCTTGTTAAAACTGTTGGCATACTAACATGTACAGGGAGATTTTACAAATTATAGTAGCTGCATTTTTCTGAATTCCTTTTTTTTTTAACAAGTTATATTTGCCTAATCTTAACGTGCAAGTTTTGAAGCCTATCAAGCATTTGATTTTTAGTTGTACAAGAATTTGTTCACAAGAATTGGTTAGTCCAATAATTGGTCCAAAGTTACTTTAATCATCAAATTTCAAAATTGAAAACAAACCGATATGATTGTATGACCTTTTCACTATTCACCAAGGAGAAGAAATACGAGTTGATTGGGCAACCTCTTGGCCCAAATAAATAAATAAAATGTTAAAAACAATAATTTCCAAGCTCTTTCAAAAGGTCATGAAACCCTTGAGGAAGAAAACAATCAATGCAGTCAAATGATCACTCAATGTGATTGAAAAATACAAATCACATATATGCTATGCTATATCATAGTGGGATACTAACCTTGCCTATACATTTCCATTTCCTTTCCTTATTCATCTCTTGCTATTATCCCAGGAACTAGATTACCTAGCTTTGGTTGCTTTTAAAAATCAATGATAGAAATATAGAGAAGTTTTTTTACCAATACTTTTTGAGCGTGTTTCAAAAGATATAATGGCACATACTCTTTTTTTCTCTTTAAATTTTTATAAACCCTAAGTACTTTGGTTTAAAAATTGATAAATGGAAGGTTTTTTTTTTTTTGCACTTTTATATTTTATTTATTTATTTTTATTTCTTATCTGAATTCCTATATTGTCAACAGTATTCTTCCTATTGAATCTTAGAATTTAGATACGTGTACTTTGATGTAGAGAGATATGTGATGAATTATTGTATGTTTGTGTGATGATAATGGAGGTAGGTGTAGCTACATGTGTGTTGGTGATTGCATTGAGGGTCACATGTGTTTCCCACCATGCAGACAAGGGAGGCCCCTCTTTCAAAGCTAGCTGTTGAAATTTCTTGCCAAATATCAAAGGAGTTCAAAGCTTGATTGGAAAAGATCTTCCATTTTCATCTGGGTTATCTTCCTTTTGATTTTTTATGAATATAAATAAGATTAATATGTGTTCCCCAACCCTAATTTCTGTTAGTGAAATAATTTTTTTTTGTAAGATAGGTAAATCTTATTTTCAGAACAGACTGAATCAAAGAGAGTAGTTAAATTAACTATTATGTCTTTCTTTTGCTTTTGGTCTCTTCCTTTTTAATTTTTTATTTTAGTTTTTAAGGTTTTAGTGGCTCACTTCCATATGTGATAAGCTTGAATATAAGTTTGTCTTAATCACTTTAGTCATATGATTGATGCTTATCACGTTTTAAGAACTAAACTTGTTTTTATATGACATAAACTAAATCGTGAAGGTTGTGCAATTCTATTAAAGTGTTTCATGAGCTGAAGCATTGAAAGAAAAAATCTTAATGTATAGGAATTATGTATATCTTCTGTCTTTCTAATATTCTGCGGAAACCAAAGCGTAATATAACATAACATTAAATGTTTAATTGCATACGACAAATGGAAAAAGATTTGGTTATGAAGACGTTTAAAAATACCTTCAAATTAGTCTCTCCGTTCACACTACTAAAATACATGACTAGAAACTAAACAGAACCAATAAATATTGCTGTTAATCCAAGTAGAACTTTTAGGAGTGTGTAGGTAAAAAACGAAGAATATTGAATTTATATCAACAACTAAAGAAATTAAACCGATGAATATTGAATAAGTAGTTATTACTTAAGAGAAAGAGTGATACTTTGTAGTTTAGAGAATTGTTTTAAAATTATGTATAATTAATTTTTAAATTAATAAAAATTTCAATAAAATCTTGTTAATTTAAAACAGATATTTTCATTTATCTTAAACAAGTATTTAATATTTAGATATAAAGATTATAACAATTATTTTAAACTCAAGCTTTAAGGGTTATTATTTCAAAGTGTTGTGCAGAAATAGTATTTTAGCAATTTGTTAAACTACTTATTTGTTTCAGTACATATTTTTTTTTATTTAATATTTTTTTCAAAATTATAAATATAATTAAAAGAAATGTCATATCATATTATAAATTATTTATCGTCAATCTAAAATAAGATATATATATATATATATATATATATATATATATATATATATATATATATATATATATATATAAATATATATATATATTTTTTTTTTTTTTTT